>Ga0326597_10001118_pt1 | contig 44454 bp, 40 predicted proteins | sample RVTome_12_FD_203789 | JGI IMG/M metagenome (GOLD analysis project Ga0326597, IMG submission 203789) | Soil microbial communities from uranium-contaminated site in the Upper Colorado River Basin, Wyoming, United States - RVT100D185 | ecosystem: Environmental > Terrestrial > Soil > Contaminated >...
CACGGATTGATCCATCAACCGGGCCGCGTTATCGACGGCCTGAACCATTCCCAGGGCGGTGTTCTGGGGTGTTGTGAAAGCCTTATCCACTACCACCTCCCCCTGATCGGTGACCACAACGCAATCGGTGAAGGTCCCCCCCACATCCAGGCCGATGACATAAGACATATCTAAAGCTTCCTCGCGAACCGATTTTCTCTGTTGTCAGGAGACCGCGATTCCCCTCGAGCGGATCGAGCGGGGAATTGAGAGCCGGGCGGGGCGGCGGCTGGCCGCACCCAGCCGTTGGGGTCGTCTCACTGCCGCAGCAAACCTCTCATCTAGTTTCCCAACCTTCCTTTGAGGGCCGGGAGAATCTTTTTCGTAATCAGCTTGAGCGCCTCGCTGACGTTGGGGCCAAGGGGGACCCCCATGACCAGGTGATCGAATCCCAAACCTTCCAGATGGTCCAAAATCTCCTCATAGCCGGCGGTGCACTCCTCGGGCGTTCCCGCCGTAACGAATCCCAATTGCTCGGCCAGCGCATCCGAGACCCGGCCGGCGGCTTCTTCGATCCCCAACCCCTGGACATAGGCCGTCCTGATCCTCTCGATTTCCTCAGGGTCACAGCCCAACTGCAGGAGCGCTTTGGGGTAGGTAGCAGCGCCGTAGGAAATCTGCCGTTTGGCCCATTGCCTGGCCGCCTGTCCGTTCTCGGAGACGGAAATCTTGGCCGAGTAGATTTTCTTAAACCGGCGTGGGTTTCCCGAGCTTTTCAGTGAAGCCTCCACCGTCTCAATGGCCTGGCGGAACCGGCCGGCGCGCATGCCGGCCAAAGACGTCCACGGGTTGATCTGCGTGAGGATCACGCCGTCGGCCTCCCGGGAGGCGATCTGAAACATCTTGGGCCCTCCCGCCGCCAGATAGACGGGGAGCGGCCCCCCGGGGGGGAAATAGAGCCTCGCCCGGGCTTTACCGTTGTAGTTAAAGCGGGAAACCAACTCTGGGAATTGGGCCAGCTCGATACTTTCGCCCGCAAAGAGCCGGCGCAGGAACGACACCGTCTCCTTCACCACCGACACCTTCTCAGGGCTGGTTCCCTCGGCCAAGACCGATTCCTGCAAGCGCCCGCCCGACCCCAAACCGGCCACCACCTGGCGTCCAGGCCGCATGAGATGCGAGAGGCTGGAGAACCTCTGGGCCAGCTCCATGGGATTTCTCCTGGGGAAGGTCACCATGGTGCCCAGGGAGACATCCAGATCCATGGCCATGGCCGCCATGGCCGTCAACGAGTCTTCGTACTGCATGGCGTCCACGAGCCAGATGTGATCGAAGGGAAACTCCCGGCGCGCTTGCTCGGCATAGCCCAGCAATTCCTTCATGGGGTGCCACGGCCATAAATGGAGCCCTATTTCCATAATTCCTCCTGCATGCGGGTCTTCCCCCGACGGTCGCGTTCCCCTGCCATCCCGAGAAAGCAGCAGGGGAGCAAACTCGTCTCTCCCTCCACACAAACTGCGCTTTAGGACGGCGCTACGAGAGAAGGCGCGGGATGACCTCTTTCCCCAACAGCCGCAGGGCCTCCGGGATATCGGGTCCCAGGGGGACGCCGACAACGATTTGATCGAAACCGTACGTCGTCAGGTATGGCTTTAACTCCAGGCACTGCTCGACGCATTGCTCCGGCGTACCGGCAAAGACGAAGCCCGCTTTTTTGACCAGGTCGTCGGATACCCTTCTTGCCGCCTCGTCCACGCCAAGACCCTTGAGATAGGCTTCAGCGACTAAACCCACCTCGTTTCGGTCCAGGCCGAGGGCGTCCAGCACCTCCGGGTAGCGAATATAAGCGCCGGACAACCCATAGGAGCTGTTTCTCTTGGCCCAGTCCAACGCGCGCTTTCCATCCCGCGAGACCGAGATATGAATGTTATAGATTTTTTTAAAGCTGCGAGCGGCGTCCGCTGAGCTCTTACGCGACGCTTCCACCGCTTCCACCGCTTCCTTAAGGAGCCCCTTCTTGACCCCCAGAAACGAGGTCCGCCCCACCAGCTGGGAGCAGATCACACCGTCGGCATGGCCGCCGGCCACTTTGTAGAGCTGGGGCCCTCCCGCCGCCACATATACCGGGACTTTCTGAGGCGGAGGAAAATAGAGACGCGCACTGGTCTTCGTGTTGTAACGAAACCTTTCGGCGAGCTGGGGAAATCTCGAAAGCTCCACCGCCTCCCCCGCCAAAAGCCCCCGCATCAATTGCACGCTTTCCCGCATGACCGAAGCGGGGTTCCGTTTTTCCGCCGTCACCTGGACCTGGACGGCGCCGCCGGCGCCTAGCCCGATGGCCACCCCTTTACCGGGACGGGACAGCTTGGCTATGGACGCGTAGCGCTGGGCCAGGTCCAACGGGTTGCGCCAGGGGAAAGTCACCATGGGACCCACGGAAACGTCCAGCTTGTTCGCCATGGCCGCCAGGATCGTGCTGCAGTCCTCGTATTGAAACTCGTCGCACATCCAGATGTGGGAAAACGGGTATTCCCGCAGCGCCGTTTCGCCGAAAGTTACAAGGTTGTTAATGGAATCCCAGGGCCAGAATTGCGTCGATATTTCCATTGCCATCGCCCCGTCCCTCCTTGAATCAAACCGGCCTTACGCCCCGTGCAAGGGGAGCTTTACTTCGAAGCCTTCTCAGCCAGAGCGAATATCTTTTCTTTCTGCGCCTGGGACATATTCAGCAACCCGGCGACGACGCGGCGCGTCTCCTCCGGATCTCCGTAGGAAGGCGTGAACCCCGCCTTGGTCGCCCGGTTGATGAATTCGGGATCCTCCACGACCTTCTTTAGCGCGGCGCGCAAGAATTGGACCCGATCGGCGGGAATTCCCGGATGGCCGACGAGAAAATAACCCGCCTTGGCCGTCGCCTCCAGGAGCGTCTTGAAGGGCTCTTTCACCTGGCCCAGTTCAAGAATGGTCGGCACCTTGGGAAGTCGCGGATCGCGGTCCGGTCCGAGATGGATCAGAGCGGCCAGATTGCCCGCGCTGATTTCTCCTTCCGATCCCGCGTAGTCCCTGACCATCCCGTCTACCTCGCCCCTCAGGATGGCCGTCCTTATGGGTCCGGTCCCCTGGTAACCCGTTACCAGCCGGTAGGGAACGCCCAGGGCCTCGAGCGCGACCATTCCCTGCTGGCTGTCCACCGACTGCTTGGCGCCCCCTGCCAGGAAGAACTGCTTCGCCTTGCGCAGAGCGTCAAGGGTCGGGTACTTTTTTGCGTTGACAATGAGGCTGTTGCGAGTCGGCGCGATAATGCCGATCCAGGTCATGGCGCGCAGGTCGTATTCCACCCCCACCCCGTACATCTGGTAGACGGCGGCGGCGGCGCCGATGTGCCAGCCAAAGGAGAGCCCGTTGGGCTTGGCCTTTTTGACGATATAGTTAAACGTGCCCCGTCCCTGTCCCCCCAGGGGCCCGTTGGTCGCTATGATATTGGTGCCCGTGTATTTGCCGAGAGACAGGGCCACGGTCCGTGCCGTGAGGTCCACAGACCCTCCCGGGGGGCTGCCGATATGGATGGTCAAATCCTTGCCCTTGAAAAAAGACGCCGGGGACTGGGCCCTCGCTGGCGCGCTGAACGCAAGCAAAAGCGCGATGGAAACAAACCCGATGAATTTGAAGTTACGATGCATTGGATCCCGCCTCCTTGCCGGTAGGGAGCTGTTGTAACGACTGTGCAAAAACGCCAAACCCATTCCAGGCCCCGCAGAGGGCCAACCGTGCTTCTATCCGGATTTCCGCCGATAATCCTCCAGGGCCGCCTGAAGCATCTGCGCATGGAGGTCCACCGAGGTCTGGGAACAGTACGCCATGCCGTATCCGGGCCGTTCCTCCGCCATGCCGTCCTCCAATAGACGCTGCAGCACGGCACGATTGAACGACCCGTGGGCCATCACGCCTTGCTCGTGCTCGGCCAGGTCGGCCTCCTCGTGGGTGCCGAAATAGGTCGCCTGCTCGTCCGTAAAACCGTATCGCCCGGTGAGGGCGGCGCGAAAGTCCTTGGACCAGTGGCCGATCATCTCCTCGGTGGCCACGGCGGACCACCATTCGGCCACCGTACCCTCGTAGAGAAGGCCGCGAATGAAGTCGATCTTGCCCCGAAACATGGGGATCAGCGGCTGTAGGAAAACCTCCTCCTCTGTGAGCCCCAGCGCCCTGGCGGTCTGGAGCATGACGAGAAAGTGGCCCGGCGGCTTGGGATGGATGAACTCGTCGGCGATCTTCTCCCCCAGGGGTCCCATCAGGTCACGGTGCTTTTTGAAGAAGCTCAAATGCTTCTGATAGGTCGACGCGACGATGGTATTGATCTCGATGGTGTAGGCCCCCCAGTTTCGGAAAAAGAGCCTGATGGCCTCCAGGGGGAGGTCCCCTTTTCCCAGGGCGGTCATAAACTCGCCCCGGTTGACCACCTGGCCCCATCTCATGGCAACATTTTCATAGAGCTTGTCGACGGCCGCCTTGGCCGCCTCGGATGACAGCTTCTGACCCATTAGCGTTCCCCCCTCTGTTTCACTTGGCACTCACCTTGTTCAATCAGCAAGTTCTCCTTGCTGGGTAATCATAAGCCCGATGTTCTCCATGGCCGGCCGTCCGGTGTGGACCAGGATGCGGGCCGGCTCCTTTCCGGTGCTGAAGTGCTGGTGCCAGGAAAACAGCGGAATGGCCAGGCTGTCGCCTTTTTTCCAGTCGTAGCGCTTGTCTTCAATGATGCTGTACCCCTCGCCCGAAAGGATATGGTTGACCTCCTCGTAGTGATGGCGGTGGGCGCCGGACTTCTTCCCCGGATCGATCCGGGCCACCAGGGTCGACATGACTTTAACGTGAAAGCCAAGCTTCGGGTCCACCACCGGCGCCACCCATCCCATGGGGGTTTTTTCGAACTTGAGGTCCTTTCCCTTGACCAGGACCTTGCCCTTGCGCCGTTCCTCCTCTTCCTTCTCGGCGAACCGGAGCTGGTCGAAGTAAATCTTCGCCGCCGTTGAGTTGTCGAATTGCGCCAGGTCCACGCCCGCTGGGATTCCCCGCTGGGCATCGGGGATCTCCGTAGCGCCGGGGATCAGGCTCTTCCTCGCCGCTTCGTCCTTCTGGGCAAAGACCCAGTACTCCGGATAGCGCTCATCCTCGTAGATGGCCACGCCGATGCCCATGGACAGCGGCCCCGTGGTGGAGGCCACGTAAACCATATCTTCGTCCGAGAGGTTCACGTGGCGGTGCCAGGCAAATACGGGGACGCAGATGAAGTCCCCCGCCTCCCAGTCGTAGCGCACGCCGTCGATGATGCTGTAGCCGTGCCCCTTCAAAACGTAAATGACCGCCTCCACGGTGTGGCGATGCCCCATGGTCTTCCAATAGTTGTTCTCCTCTCCCGGAGGAAAGCCGTTGATCCAGAAGCGAATAATCCGCGAATTGAAGCCTAATCTCGGGTCCACCAGGACGACCCAGTTGTGGCCATTGAAATCGCGGTCGATCTTTTCCCTCGGGACGTGCACGGGGGCCTTTTCGCGCCGCTTCAATTCGTCCTTGGCGAAGCTCACCTGCTCCATGTACATCTTCAGGTATTCGTCGTAACTCGGACCCGCCACGAAACCCTCCTGCACCGTCAGCTTACGATGAATGGCTGCATGATCGGCCGCGCTCCCCTAAAGGCCAAACCGCCGGAATCGTTTAGAGAGCGGGTATCTAAGCACAGGATATTGTTCCCGGTCAAGGGGAGAAAAAGGCGTTCCCTGCACAGTACCGCCCGGGTGGTTCCGGGTCCGGGGAGTATGCTCTTGGATTTAATTGTCTCCCAGAGGAAAGTCCAGAAGTTTTCTTACCCTCACGGCGCAAGCCTTGAGCTCGGGCTGGCGCGATACGGGATCCCTTGCCGTAAGGGTGAGGTTGTTTGCGGCTTTGAAAAATCCGTATTGCCGGCCCCAATGGAACGGGATAAAGCAGGCGCCCCGGGTGATCTGCTCGGTGACGCGCGCCTGAGCGATGACCTTTCCACGCCGAGAGACCACCTCAATAAAATCCGCGTCGCGAATTCTTTGCTTTCTGGCGTCCGCCGGATTCATTTCTACAAAAGGATCAGGGCAATTCTTCATAAGACTCGGCACCTTACCTGTGCGGGTCATGGTGTGCCACTGGTTTTTTACCCGGCCGGTGGTCAGTACCAGGGGAAAATCCTCGTCAGGAGCCTCGAAAGGCTCCTGATGGGCTACGGGAATAAAAACCGCGCGGCCGTCGGGCGTCGGGAAGCAAGACTCGACGTAGAGCCTCTCCGTTCCCGGATGGCCCGGGTCGGGGCAAGGCCATTGCAGGGGGCCTTCTCCTCTGAGCCGCTCATAGTTCACGCCGGAGTAATCGCAGAGGGTCCCCCTGGTCAGCCGCGCAAACTCCGAGTAGACCTCCCCGGCACTCCGGTAAGAAAAGGCTTCCGCAAATCCCATCTCCCGGGCAAAAAGGGCAAGGATCTTCCAGTCCGGCAGGGCCTCGCCGGGAGGTTCCGTAATCTTTGGCAGATAGGTGATCCTTCTCTCCGAGTTGGTCATCACCCCTTCTATTTCCGGCCATTGGGCGGCCGGTAGGAGCACATGGGCAAACTGGGTGGTACCGGTGGGGTGGTAGGCATCCTGCACCACTACGAGTTCCGCTTGCCTCAGGGCTTTCTCCACGAATCCGGTATCGGGCATGGAAACCGCCGGGTTCGTGCAGAGAATCCAGATCGCCCGAAGTTTCCCCTTTTCCAGGGCCTCGAACTGCTCCAGGGCGGCAAGACCCGGCCTGGGGGAGATCCGTGCAACCGGCGTTCTCCAGAACCGGGCGACTTCCTCGCGATGGACCGGGTTGGCAATGCTCCGGTAACCAGGAAGGAGGTGCGCCAGGCCGCCTACCTCGCGCCCGCCCATGGCGTTGGGCTGGCCGGTCAGGGAGAAAGGACCGGACCCCGGTTTACCGATCTTTCCCGTGACCAGATGAAGATTATGAATGGCGTTGTTTTTGTGCACCCCCGCGGTGCTTTGGTTTATGCCCATGCTCCAGAGCGTAAGGGCGGCCTTGGAATGGCCAAAAATCATCGCCGCCTCGGCAATGAGGGGGGCCGGAACACCCGAGTCCCTTGCCGCTGATTCCAGGCCATAGGACTTGACGGCGGCTTCGACCCTTTCATAATCACGGGTGTGGCGGCGAATGAAAGATGGGTCCGTCAGGCCTTCCTCGATGAGAACGTGAAGCATTCCATTAAGGAGGGCGATATCGCCTCCCGGCCGTACGGGGAGATGGAGGTCGGCAAAATCTGCTGTCTCGGTGCGACGCGGGTCTACGACAATGATCATCACCCGGTCCGGGTCGTCGAGCTTGCGCTTTTTGATTCTCTTAAACGTTACCGGGTGGCAAAAGGCGGTATTGCTGCCGATGAGCAGGAAACAGTCGGCCACCTCGATGTCGGCGTAGGAGGCGGGGGGACCGTCGGAGCCCAGGGACGCCTGGTATCCCGCGACGGCGGAGGACATGCACAACCGGGAGTTGGTATCGAAATTGTTGGTTCCCAAGAATCCTTTGGCGAGCTTGTTACCGACGTAGTACGCTTCCGTGGTCAACTGCCCCGAGCCGTAAAAGGCCACGGCCTCAGGGCCGCTTTCGCCAATGATCTCGGCGAATTTTTGGGCGGTGATTTGCAGCGCCGTTTCCCACGACACACGGGAGAAGGGCTTGTCCTGACTGTTGCGCGCGTGGGGGTGGAGGAGCCGGTCCGCTGTATTGAGCGACTGCGGCAGGTGCACCGCCTTGGCGCAAACGTCGCCTAAGTTGGCCGGATGATCGGGGTCCCCTTTGATCTTGACGATGGAGCCGTCTTTGACCCCCGCGAGGAGACCGCAGCCCACGCCGCAGTACGGGCAGGCGGTTTTGACCCAACGATCCGGGACGCCGTTAGGCGCATCCTCCAACATTTGCTTTATCCTCCTCGGGGCGTCCTGGATCGTCCGCTTATTCCAAAGGCCGTGAACGGCCTCGATACTTGCGGCGGAAGCGGTTGAGGCCGGTGTATTTCTCAACGACGAACAAATTCTCTTGCGGGCTGGCCAAGGTGAGCTCGGCCCTTGTCCCGTAGAATCCGGTATCTCCTCGGGAGAAGGTAAGAGCCGCCCATGGGGCGACATTGGGGATACCCAGAGGAGCTCGTCTCATCTGGCCCCCGAGAGCCAGAGCCCGATGCAAATCTTCCCGTTCCTCCGCCTGCACCCGGGGTGAGAAGCGCACGAAAAGAGCGGCGCTCGAAGCCATGGCAACCACAATTCCCAGGTAAAGCAATCCCTGCTGGGTGCTGAGATTCTCCGATCTAAAGAGAAACCCGGCGGCCACCGCGCCGGCATTCCCGCCCGCCCCGACGATGCCCGCCACCGAGCCGACCGCCTGCTTGTTGACGAAGGGAACCACCGCATAGGTGGCGCCCTCGGACATCTGAACAAACAGGCTGAAGACAACCATCATGCCCACTGCCGGGACCAGGGAGGACATCTGCGCAAATGAAATGAGCGCGATCCCTTCGAGCAATAACACCGCGCCCGTGAACCAGACCCGCCCGCTCAGCCCCCACCGAATCGCAATCCTATCGGAAAAGACGCCCCCCAGGGTGCGCGCGAAAACATTCATCAGCCCGAAGAGCCCGGCAATCACGCCGGCGGTTTTGAGATCTACGGAAAACCGGTCGAAATAGTAAAGCGCCGCGATATTGTTGATTGTCAGCTCGACCCCAAAGCAGGCCGCATAGACGACGAACAGGGCCCACACCCGGGCATCTCCGGCCGCGATGCGGAAGGAGCGCCATCCCGAGCCTTTCGCGGGCGGGAGATCTCCCCTCGAGCGCAGCTCGGCGTAGTTTCCGTCCGGCGCATCCTGGGTGAGAAAGTAATAGGCGACCCCCATGAGAAACAAGGCCCCTCCGGGAACGACCATGGCCAGCCGCCAACTGGAGAACTCCGCCAACCCGAGGCTCACCAGAGCCGCAAAAAACACAGGCATCACCATCTGAGTGACCCCGCCCCCCAAATTGCCCCAGCCCGCCGTGGTTGCATTGGCCGTGCCGACGCAGTTGGCCGCGAACATCATCGAGGTGTGGTACTGGGTGATGACGAAAGACGCTCCAATGGCGCCAATGGCGAGGCGAAGCAGCAGGAAGGACTCATAGCTATTGGCCAAGCCGATCCCCATCACTGGAAGCGACCCAGCCATCAGAAGGGCGGCATAGACGAGACGTGGCCCGAAGCGGTCGCACAGCGGCCCTATGACGAGACGAACGAGAACCGTAATGGCAACCGACGCGATGATCGTGTTGCCGATCTGGGCCTTGGTAAGCATGAGGTCCTCGCGCACGACTGCCATCAACGGCGCGATCCCGAACCAACCGAAGAAGCAGACAAAGAACGCGAGCCAGGTGATATGGAAGGCGCGCATTTGCGGCGTCGAGAAGTTGAACAGATCGATGCGCGGCGCCTTGTTTTTGATCTCCATAGTCGAATTCCCCCGATCTCTGATCCCGACGTGACGGGATCATGATTCAAACGTAAATTGCTCGCCCCGGGCAACAAGGTTGAAAATTTTTGCTTTGAGCTTGGGGTCCGTGGAACAGGCCCCTGTCTTGAAATCAAACCTGTAGCCGTGCAGCGGGCAAACCGCCTCTCCGCGCTCGATCCACCCTTTGCAGAGCTGCCCGCCCTCGTGGGGGCAGATGTTCTGAATTCCGTGCAGTCGCCCCTCGTGCCTGAAGATGGCTATCTCCTCGCTGTTGAAGCGGACCAGTTTCGCAGAGCCTTCTCGAATGCTTTGGGGATCGATGACGGGCGCAGAGGCCGGCGCTCCATTGGTCGAAGCGGCCGAGGGAGCCGGGCCATGGGAAATTTTCTGCAGATGCTGCCGCATCGCCTTAAAGGCGCCGTGTCGGGCCAGCCCTTCGAGAATACGGGGGAGGTCGGTGCACGGCACGTCTTCCATGATCTTGACCGAAGGGCTGGACTCCGGCCCGGCGGAGCCGCCGACGAAGAGATCGACGGCATCCAGCACTTCACCGTTGCGTCTGACGTTCTTTCCCATTAGCCCGATGTCCGCCACTGCGTGGTTCCCGCACCCGGCCGGGCAACCCGACCAATGAATGCGCACCGGCTTGCCCTTGCCCAGTTTTTCCTCAAGGCGGCGCGCCGTCTTCAGAGCCAACTCTTTTGTTTCGATCAAGGCAAAGTGGCAATAGTCCATGCCCGTGCAGCTCACCAGGCCGCGCATGATTTCCGAAGGGTCGTATCGGAGCTCCTTCAGCAGCGGCTCCGCTATGAGTTGGCCGATTTTGTTGTCGTGCACATTGGGAATGATGAGATTCTGGCCGATGGTCAGGCGGATGGCGCCGTCTCCATAGGACTCCGCCAACCGCGCGACTTCCAGCATCTGGTCCGTGGCGATCCGGCCCACCGGCACCGCAAGGCCGACATAATTGAGACCCGAGTGTTTCTGGCGGTAAATGCCGACGTGGTCCGTATGATTCTTGAGCCGCGCATCCTTTCCCGCCCCGGGAAGCGGCCTGTCGGCGCGTCGCTCAAGCTCCGCACGGAATTTCTGTATTCCCCATTCGTCGATGAGAAAGGCCAAACGCGCTTTGCTGCGGGACTCGCGGGCCCCGTGATCGCGGAAGGTGAGGACGATGGAGCTGCAGATCTCGGCGGCTTCCTCCGGACGGACAAAGAGATCCAGTGGCGAGGCGATGCGGTATCCGCCGGAGCCCATCTTGCCGCCAACCGCAACGTTGAAGCCCTCCAGTCGCAATCCATCCTCGTCTTTGCACGCCGGCGTCAAGGCAACGTCCTGCGACTCGGCATGGACGCAATTCTCTTTACAGCCGGTGATGGCCACGTTGAACTTCCGCGGAAGATTGGTATAGGCCTTGTTCCCTACGAACATCCGGTTGAACTCATGGACCGCCGGCGACGCATCGAGCAGCTCGTTGGGCGTCAACCCGGCCACCGGGCAGCCGACGACGTTGCGCAGGTTGTCCATACCGGTCTGCAAGGAAACCAGTCCTACTTCATTCAAGCGCCGCCAGATCTCCGGCACCTGCCCGATCTCGAACCAGCGAAGCTGAAATTGCTGGCGCGTGGTGATGTCGGCAAAGCCTTTGCCGAATTCCCTGCTCAACTCACCGATCACGCGCAGCTGCGCCGCGTTGCTGACACCGTTGGGGATACGAATCCGCATCATAAAGCGCCCCGGAGTCTGGCGGCGGAAGAAAATCCCCGCCCATTTGAGCCTGTCCCGGTCACCGTCCGGGACGGCCTTCCAGCCCTCCCGAGCAAACCTTGGAATGTCTTGAAGGACGTCGAGGCCGTCTTTCTCCGTTTTGAGTTCTTCAACTTTGTTCATGCTCGTTCTCCCACAAAAAAAAGGCGCCGTACCCTTACGGGTGACGGCGCCTGTGCCGAGTCGTCGGTTACAAACGATGGAACCGAAGAACTAAAGAACCGATTAATCGAACCTATGTCTTACAGACCCTTGCCTCTGGTCATGCCTCCTCAAGCGGGACGAGCCGGTGTCAATGACCTCCGCGGCCTTGCGCTACCACTTTCTGTACGGCAGAAACTTGCCGCTGTAGCTTACCACGACCCGGTCTCCCTTGGGGTCCTCTTTTTTCTGGATGTCAATTTCGAAGTCGATGGCGCTCATGATCCCGTCCCCGAACATCTCGTGGATGACCGCCTTCATTGCCGTGCCGTAGACCTGGGTAATTTCATGGAACCGGTAAATGAGAGGATCGACGGGGACGGCGCCGTCCAACGATCCCTTCATGGGCATTTCCTGGAGTGCCGAAGCAACTTCCGAAGCGTCTCCCTCGCCCAGTCCCAAGACACTCACCGCCTTTTCCGCCTCCCCCTTATCCATACTGGCCTGTCCCATCAGGGCTGCCGTAACCCAGACCTTATCTCTGCCCACTGCTCTGGCTATTTCCTGAAAGGTCACCCCCTTCTTTTTCTTGGCCGCCAGTATGACGTCCTTGGCCTCTTGCCGGGTCATCAGTTTTTGCGCTGCCATGTCAATTCCCTCCTTGGATATTTGAATGTGCGTCTCATCAAGTTCTATTTATTCTCTTTCAATAGCCGCTGCCCTTGACTTGAGGATTCCGGCTATGCGTGCCCCGCTTGCGAGCCGTGGATCAGAAAGTGCAATATGTGGTTGCGCAGCTTTGTGTACTCGGGCATGTCAATGATGGCTTGGCGGGTGCGAGGCTGCGGGATATTGACTTCGATACACTCGGCAATTCGGGCTTCGGGGCTGTTGGACATCAGGGCGATTCTGTCGGACAGAAGGATCGCCTCGTCTACGTCATGGGTTACCATGAAAATGGTATTCTGAGTCGCCGACCACATCCGGACCAGCTCCTCCTGGATCACCCCGCGGGTCAGGGCATCGATCTGGGCGAAGGGTTCGTCCAGGAGAAGGATCTTGGGTTCGACGGCGAAGGCCCTTGCCAATCCCACCCGCTGCCGCATGCCGCCGGAGAGAAACGCCGGTTTTTTGCTCTCGGCTCCCTTCAAACCCATCATGTCGATATACTTGCGTGTATGTGCTAGGACCCGGCTCTTATGCCAAGAGGGGCGGGCAGCCCTCACTGCGATGCGAATGTTATCCAGGGCGGACAACCATGGCATGAGCGCAAAACTCTGGAAGACCACCATTCGGTCCAGCCCTGGATCCGTCACCTCCTTGCCGTCGAGAATGACCCCTCCCTCGGACGCCTTTTCGAAGCCCGCGATGATATTGAGCAGTGTGCTCTTACCGCATCCCGAATGGCCGATGATGGTAATAAATTCTCCTTTGGTAATATCGAGATTCACGTTCTTCAGCACGCAGAAGGTGTCCCTGCGCCCGGTCCAGGCCGCGGACCCGTTCATGGTCTGGTAAAACTTGGTTACGTGATCGATGTTGAGAAGCGGCATCCCGTTTTCATCTCCTATTCGACGTAGGTCACCATTTTAGCCAGCTGGTTGAAGCCCGAATCCAGTATGACGCCCACGACCCCAACCACTAGAATCGCGAACATGACGCCGGCGATATCCAGGTTGTTCCACTCGATCCAACTCAAATAACCGACCCCCAATTCACCCAAAAGCATCTCGGCGGGAACCACGGCGACCAGGGCGCTGCCAAAGGAAATACGGAGACCGGCCACAATGGTGGGCGCCGCCGCGGGGAGAACCACTTTCACGAGACGGCGGAACCAGGTCAATTGCAGTAGACTGGCAACCTGAAGGTAGTCTTTACGCATGGAACTTACGCCAAAGGCCGTGTTGGCGACGGTGGGCCACAGGGACGCCATGAAGACGACAAGGATTGCCGTCCAGGTGGGATCCTGCACCGTATATAACAGCAAAGGCATCCAGGCCAGGGGAGAGATGGGCTTGAGGATCTGGATAAACGGATTCAGCGCCTGGAAAAGCGTCCGCGACAAACCGATGACAACCCCGAGGAACACGGCCAACACGGACGCGGACAGGAACCCTGCAGCAAACCTGAGCACCGTGTAACGAACCAGGAATCCGATGCCATGGTCATTGGTCCCTTTTTTGTGAAACGGATGAGACAGCTCCTCCCTGGCTTTCATGATCACGGCCCATGGTCCGACGATACCCCGCATCTTTTCGGGGTTGTAGATATAGGTTCCATCGTCGGCGCGGACGATATCGCCGTTGAACTCCATCGTCGTCAGCTGCTCTTCGGTCTTTCCTTTGGGGTTAAAGGTAGGACGGACTGTGGCGAGGTGCCATACCGCGATAAACACGCAAAATATCAAAAGCGAAATCATCAGGGAACGGCTCTTGCCCTCAATTTTCCAAAGGATCGACTTGGCATCCATGGCATTTTACCTACAGATTGCTTATGGGAAAACTCTTGGCGTATTCGTCGGCCTTGTCCGGGTCGAACACCTTTCCGCCCATCAGGACATGCTTCATGTAGGTTTTGCCGTGGCCCTTGTATCCCTGCTTGCGGGAGATGTCGTCGCATTCGGCCGCCAGGTAAACCTCCTCCGCCACCTTCTTGTAGCTGAAGTCGCTGTCCACGTGTTTCCAACGCTTCATCTGGGTGAGGATCCAAACGGCCATGGAGTGCCAGGGGAAGGGGTCGAAGTCGATGCGGTTGGGAACGTTCTTGATGTTACCCAGACCGTCCGCGTAGCGACCGGTCAGGACCTGCTCGAGAACAATCACCGGTTGATTCAAATAGTTCTTGGGCGCAATGGCCTTTGCGATGGCCTTGCGGTTCTCGGCTTTCGAGGAAAAGTGGGTGGCGTCGACGATGGACCGGAAGAGGGCCAAAAAGGTATTGGGATTGGCTTTCGCAAATTCCTGTGAGATGGCAAAGGCGCAGCACGGGTGCCCTTCCCAGATCTCTTTGGAGAGCATGTAGATAAAGCCCGCGTTTTCGTAAACGGCCCTTTGGTTGAAGGGGTCCGGAGCCAGGTATCCATCAACGTTGCCGGCCTTCAGGTTCGCGACCATTTCCGGAGGAGGAACCACGCGTATCTGAACGTCCTTGTCCGGATGAACCCCGCCCTCAGCCAGGTAGTAGCGAAGCAGATAGTTGTGCATCGAGTATCGGAAAGGCACACAGAAACGGAATCCCTTCATGTCCTGTGCGCTCTTGACGCCCTTGTGTTTGTTGTGGAGAGTGATGGCCTGGCCGTTTATGTTCTCCACCGCCGGCATGAAAAACGGGACCTGTTGGGATCCGGCCCCCAGGGTAATCGATAGTGGCATGGGGGTCAGCATATGCGCTGCATCGACATCTTTATTAATGGCCCAGTCGCGCACCATGGCCCAGCCTGCGGCCCGGCGAACCTTGGCGTTGAGGCCGTGTTTCTTATAGAAACCCATCGGCTCTGCCATAATAATCGGAGTGGCGCAGGTAATCGGGATAAAACCGATTGTCAGGTCTGTTTTCTCGATTCCCTTGACCTTTTCCTGAGCAATGGACTTGGCCGCGGCCAGTGGGAAAACCGAGCTCAAGATAGCGGCGGCGCTGCTGGAGCCCACAAGTTTGAGAAAACGTCTCCGCGCCATGTCGTCGTGGCCGAACACGGCCCGCACGACGGCGCTTTCCACTGCCCGGTCGATGATGGCTTCGGTATCCTGAGGCTCGTCTTTCGAAACCTCGGTTGAACCCGGGCTTTCGTCATGCCCCGTATGACTGAGCACGCTGTTGGGATCAAAGGGGTCGCCTAAACCTGATTTTGACATTTCCTTTACCTCCTTACTGGTTTTAGAAAACAAAAAAACGCCATATCCGCTCGGAAACCGGCGCCATTGCCCGGTCGGCGGTTGCAACGATGGAACCGGCGACTTTTCAACTCTCTACGTGCACCCAATGCGTCGCTTCACTCCGCCCGGGGTTACTAAAATCGAAAAGGCGCTTAACCGGTTTGCATAAGCGCCTTTCTTAGGTGAGCCCCTTTGCTCATCTAGAAGGCTTCCTTGCCTTCCGCGTATAGGGTCACGGTTAATTGCAATCCATATGCCAAGCCCCTTGCATTAAAAAACCCAACCGTGGCAAGAGGTTTAATTTCTGCGCTGCGCCGGCGGGTGCCTATTTAAGCGGCGGATGGTTAAAAGATAGGCGTCGCCGGTTAGATCCTCCTCTCCCGGGTCATTCCCTCCGTAAGCATGATGGCCTCGGCTATTTCGGCCATGGGCTTTCGCGTGTCCATGCTCCTTTTTTGAATCAGGGCAAAGGCCTCGGCCTCGGACAGTCCCTGCCTCTTCATCAAAATGCCCTTCGCCCGTTCGATGGCCTTGCGCGACTCCAGCGTCTTGGTGAGGTCCTCGTTTTCCTTTCTGAGGGACATAAATTCCGCGAAGCGCGATGCCGCCATCTCGATGGTCGGACGGAGTTCCTCGGGTCTCACGGGTTTAATAAGGTAAGCCATCACCCCGGCCTTCTTAGCCCGTTCAATGGTGGCGGCTTCGTAATGGCTCGTGACCAGGATGACCGGACAGGGACTGGCTTCCATGATTTTTTGCGCCGCGCTGATTCCATCCACATCGGGGAGCCCCACGGCCATGAGGATCGCATCCGGCTTTTTTTCTTTCGCCAGGAAAACCGAACTCCTCGCGCTGGCGCCTTCGCCCACGATATCGAAGCCTTCCTGGGCCAACGCCCGCGCAAGAAAAGACCTCGACGGGAGGTGGTCGTCTATCAGCAGTATTTTCCGTTTCATCGCGGGTCCGTCCCGTCTCTTTTCCGCCATCGATGTTTCCAATACAGGGGGTCCGTTCATGAAACCGTAAAGCGCACCGGGCCTCCTTTACTTTACCATCCTCTCCTAGAAGCGTTACCCACGCTGCAAGTATGGTGCCATGGCCATTCCTCAGGCGGGAGCAACCCCTCACCATCAAATCTTGCATGCCCAGGCATGAATTTCCCGCAACTTCCATGATTGGGCTGCTCCGCTCCGGGAATGGCGCGGATTGCGTTTGCCCAGAGCTTGGGCAGCTCCCTGCTCACGTCTTGGGCAGGAGAGTTGAAATATGGAGGGCCGCGGTCCCCTTCCTACGCATCTCGCGCCCGCAAGGAGTTCGTTGCCGCGGCGGGATGGACCCGGGCGAGGTGATTTGATATGGATGCTACTATCCGTTCAAAGAAGGAGGCGCGCCATGGCGAAAGGCACGGGAGCAGAAATCTTTCGGGTGAAAACCCAGCTGCTGAGCGCGGGGAGGAGCGACACCCTGTTGGCAAAGACGGATCTCATGACCGTCAGAATCAAGTGCTACGCCGAAGGCGGTGAAAACGCTCTTCATGCCCATCCCGCCGAGGACCACACCTTTGTGGTGCTGGACGGCGCTGCGAGGTTCGTCGGGCACAACGGAGATATGGGGGTCCTCACCCGAAACGAGGGAATCATGCTCCCCAAAGGCACCTATTACCGATTTGAGAGCTGCGGGCAGGTTCCCCTGGTGCTCCTTCGAGTGGGTGCCGCCAAGGAACGGCCCGAGGTGGCGCGGATCAATCCCGACGGCGCCCCCTTGCCCGGAAACTCTCCGGAAAACAAGCACGAGCAAGGGGTGCCCATCGAGGGCCGTTTTTATGAGTGAAACGCAAACCCCTCGAAACTCCGCCGGTTCAAATGAGGGGTGTCCGAGTTCTGACTCCCGAGGGAGGCTCCATGGAAAAAGACCAGGCCGCCAATCCCACCCAGGGCCGTTTTCTCAAGTCCTACCAGGTTCGCAGGGCCTATAGCGACGAGATCCAGCGCCCGCCCGCAGTGGCTGGCGTGGCGGAGGCCATTGACATCCACTGCCACGCGGACCAGGGCCACCAGGACCCACTGGCGCTGGCCAAGCACGCCACCCTCAACGGCATGGGAGGCATCCTTTTTAAATCCATTGCGGGAGATGGTCGAAGCGCCGACACGGTCAAGGAGCTCCGGGAGGCCCTCCACCGCTGGGCCAATGGTGAGAAGCTCGCCCCGATACGGTGCGAGGCGGGATATGTGGTGCGGGGGGCCAGCGGACCGTCGCTGCATGAGACCCGCGAGCAAATCGCCGCAGGCGCCGTCGCGGTGTGGATGCCCGTGGCCATGCATGCCAACACCCTGAGCAAGGTGGGAGGTCGCAAGGTGTGGTGGGATTCCACCGCAAGCCGCCACCAATTGACACCGCCCCTTCCCTGGGAAGAAGCCCTCAAGGTGGGCCACTATCTACTCGACCCCAGGGGCAATTTGCAACCTGAGATCAGGGACATCATCCGTTTTGTGGCCGACGCCGGCAAGTCGTTTTTCTTCGGCCACGCCACCCACCCGGAGATCTTCGCCATGGCGGAGGAGGTTGAAAAGATCGGGTTTCAACGCGCCGTCGTGGACCACCCCTTTAGCCCCTTTGTGGACCTGTCCGTGGAACAAATGCAGCAGTTCGCCACGGCCGGTATTTACCTGAACTTTACCTATGACGAGATCTCGCCGCTGCTGGGAGTGGATCCGTTCAAAATGTACCAGGCCATCCGCGCCGTCGGGGTCGAACGGGCAATCCTTTCCAGCGACGCGGGCGAGCCCCTGTTCCCCAACTCGGTAGAGGCGATGCGGCTGATCCGCGCTTACATGCGGGCCTACGGGCTAAGCGACGGTGAGGTTCGCCGGGTAAGCGTGGTGAACCCCGCGCTCATCCTCGGAGCTGCTTAGCTCCCCCCACGTCCTGGCAGATCCCCGGGCCACGCCCGGAACCATGCCGGTTTCGAAGCTCCGGCCTGCCCTAATATCCTCGAACGGGTGGCCAAAAATTGGATGGTCACCGCGGGTCATAGCGGACAAATCCTTTGCGATTCAACAGTGCCGGGTTTGGCATCCCTTTTGCAGTAAAACCACCTGAGCATAGGCTAGCGGGACGGTTCTTATGGGAAAGAAAATTCTGATCGTGGAAGACAATCCGGACCTGATGTACGTTCTTCGCAAGCAAGTAGAGAACCTGGGCTTCCAAACGCTCGTAGCGGTAAACGGCAAGCAAGCGGTCGAAATGGCCACCGCTCACTTACCGGACTTGATCCTCATGGACATGATGATGCCGCAAATGAACGGCATGGAAGCCACGCGGCTGATCCGCCAGAACCCCAAAACCCACGCTATTCCCATTCTCGCCGTGACCGTCCTCCAAACCCACAACGACCGGGAGAAGTGCCTCCAAAGCGGCTGCAACGATTATCTCAATAAACCATTTACCTACGAGCAACTGGGCTCTCGCATCGAGAAGCTGTTGGAACAGCAACCGGCGTGACCTCTCTTCGGGGGTCCGCCCCAGAGTTTCTTTCCTTATGGCACGGGAATGGGATTGCAATCCCGCCAGGTCCCTGGATTTAGAGGCGATGGCGGCGCGACGGTCCTTGACCGCTGTTTTCCTGACGGCACCCAAGCTTAGGTCATTCGAAGGGTTGTTTCCTCTTTTCGAGCTCCCGGGCCAGGGCCTGGCTACCGCGCCAGAGGACGGGAACGCCGGCGTTGATAGCCGCAGCCTCAAAAAACTCAAGAACCTCCCGAGGTCCGGCACCCGCGTCCAAAGCCTTGGCCAAATGCCTGGCCATGCCGCCCCAGCTGCGTTGGGCAGCGGCCGAAACCATGATGACCATTTCTTTGCTAGCCCGGGAAAGCGCTCCGTCTTCCCGTCCCAAAACCGCATCCACGTAAAAGGCCTTCAGCCCCGCCAGGCATTGAGGATCGTGGCGCCTCAAGAGTTCAACCCCCGAGTCGTCCCCTTCCCCCCGGGCTGCCAAGAGTTCCCGATAGATTGCATCGTCCATCTGATGGCTCCTTTCCATCCCGTTAATCAAACCAAGGAGAGCCGTAATTCCGCTGCTTCCTTGACCGAAATTGGCCAAAACCTTAGACCGCCGGGATGGGAGGAACAAGGCCCATCCTGGAACCAATCCAACACAAATTGCGCGTTTTCACAAAAGACGGCAAAATCCGCCCCGAGTTGGGTTGGTCTAAATTGTTGTATTATCAATATTTTGCAAGACAATGCCATTTTTTTGAAAGCGATCACACTGGGTATAATTGTTGCTTAAAAGTCAGGGAAGCCGTGGGGCCTCCTTTGCCACGCCTCGGTCCTATCGACGTCCACCGCCAGGCGGCTCCGATGGAGCTCCCCCCATACGCTGAATAGAAATACACAGCCATGCTGAAAGCCCAGATTGTCGAGCTAAAACAAAGCCTCCTAGGCCGCATTGAAAAAGTCGAGTCGACGCTCCGGGGTGTTGAATTCAACGACTCGGTCGGGCTGCACCGGTGCCAGTCGCTCAGGCGCGTGGCAGAAGCTAAGTTTTCGCACCTGGAAACCCAACTGGTGGGGAAAAACAAGGAGCTGCCAAAGGCCAAGGAGCCTCTCGTCGCTCAGCTGGAAGCAAGTCTCAAATCGGAAATTCAGGAACTGGAGGAACGTCTCAAGCAGCAACAGAAGGAGCTCCAACCGTCCAAAGCCGGGACAGAACCCCCCACGGCGAACGCCACCCAGCAGACAAAGCCCCCCACACCACCCGTAAAACCGCATAAGGAGCCCCACGTCCCCCCGCCGGAAGCCGGTTCCACAAAGAAAAACGGCCCCAAGTGGGCCGATGGCGAGACGCCAACTCCCACGGTGCAGGCCACGCCCCCGGCCATGGTGATACCCTTTACTCCCCCCCTACCGGCGAATAACGAGCCGGGGATAGGAAGCCCGGTTTTTGAGCCATTCCCGGGGTCACACGAGAGCAACTCACGAGAGCGCGACGCGGAGATTGCAGAACTCAAAAGGAAGGTGGAGTCCCAGACTCTAACCCTTCAATCCCAGGTCGATTTACTCGAACGGCGCAACCAGACGGAGAATCAACTGAAGTCCAAGATCGCCGGTCTTGAGAAACAATTGGCGACCAGGGACGGAATGTCCGTGGAGCGCGACGCGCAGCTCTCGGATTTCAAGCAAAGCTTCGAAACCCAGATTAAGGCGCTGGAGTCTAAACTCCGCCAAAGGGATCAAGAAATCGCCGGAAAAGATGCCGCTTTAAACCAGTTGAAAGAAAAACATCCGGGAGAGGTCGAAAAACTCAAGAAACGACTGGACGAAAAAGAGCGCCTGCTCAAGGGGAACGATGAGGGCCTTGCGGAAATGAGAGCGCAGGCGAAGATCCAGGCAGAACGGGTGGAGGCCCAACGCCGGAGGGAGATTCAGCTGCAAGCCAAAATCGCCGATCTTGTGGAGAAGTTGACAGCCAAGGATGCGATGCTCCGGGAGCGCGACGCGACCATCGCATCCTTCGACCAGAAGGAATCGGAGGTTCAGGTAGAAACCCTCGCGGCCCAGATCCAGGAGAGAGACGACGAGCTCAACGCTCAAGACGCCGCCTTGCAGAAGTTGAAAGATCAGTTTCAGGGCGAAATGAAAGATCTGATGAACCGTCTCAGCGAGGCGGAGCGCCTCCTGGAACTCCGCGACCAGACCAATTTGGTTCTGAGAAACCAGGCAAAGGCGCAGCTCGCGCTCCTGGAGGCCTACCGGCACACGGAACAGGAACTCAAGGCCAAGATCGCGAGCCTGGAAGCCAGCGGTAAAACCGCCGCGGGGTTTACAGGGGAGCAGCGTCCGGAAGCGTCGGACTTCAAGAGACAGGTGCAATCCGAGATCCAGACGCTGAGGTCCCAGCTCAATGACAATGAAAAGAAAGGGGTAGCCGCCGCCGAAGAAACCGACTTGGACGACCTCGCTAACCGGCTTCAAGACCTTCAAAGCCGTTGGGAGAAGGAGGAAGGGGACGGCGGATAAATAACAGAGTTGGTGCCGGAGGGGGGACTCGAACCCCCACAGGGTTGCCCCTACCGGATTTTGAGTCCGGCGCGTCTACCAGTTCCGCCACTCCGGCGCCCTTGTGAAATCAAGACCTTAACTCGTTTCGCTTTCAGGTGCAAGGCAGAGAATGCAGTCGCGATGGAGCGTCCCATACAGATCAAAATAGAAAAAAGCACATAGCAAGCAGGCCTGCCCCCAGGTCCGTCAGGCTCAACACGACCGCCGGCGGCAAAAGTGAATCACTGGCATTGAACACCGCTGACGCTGTCCACAAGGGATGAAAAAGATTGATACGATTGTAATGTTTGACCCCGTTACCTTCTGATCCCTTCTCCCTACGCGACAACCGAGTATCATATTTTTGTGATTTTATAATGGCCTCGCGATTGCGCGGCCGCGTTGCCTTTTTGGTATTGTCCACAGGTCTCTCGTCCAATCCTGAATTCATTGATGGCCGCTTCGGATAGCGGCAAGGTTCGCGGTCTAGGCATGCTTCTTGCGTCCCTCCGAACTGCTAAATTCTCCACTTAACGGCCGAAAAAACTAACCGAAAGGGAACCTTTTTTGACCGCTCACTGTCCAAGAGGTATGACCCTCTTGCTTGCCGGCCTGTTGGCGCTGTCGGCTGCCTGGCCGGGCATCGCGGGTGCCCAACCGCCTCCCTTGCAAATAGTGTGCATCCTCGACTTCAACCGCCTGGGGGATGACGCCAGTATGGACTGGCTCCAGCGGGGCCTGGCCGACATGATGATCGGCACCTTGAGCCGTCTCGGCCCGTATCAGGTTGTCGAGCGCGAGCGGCTGAGGAGCATCTTGCGGGAGCATGACCTGGCGGAGAGCGGGCTCCTGGATACGGACACCGCAATCCGCCAGGCCAGGTTGGCCAAGGCCGAACTGCTGGTGCTGGGAAGCTTTGCACGGCGACAGGATCAATTGACCGTTCAGGTGCGTTTGATGCGCGTCGCAGATCAGCAGATCCTCGCCCAGACCGTCTGGACGGACCGGCTTGTCAACGTCCTCGCCGCTCCTCAGGCCCTGAGCGAAGCGCTTCTCAGGAGACTTGGGCAACCCGTCGATTTGACCCAGATTGCAGGCATCGAAAAGGCGATCCCCAGGAGAATTGATGTGGCGAAGTCTTATTACATGGGGATGGGGGCATTCGACGACGGCCACTATCCCGAGGCGCTGGCCCACTACCTCGATGCGGCCCGGCAGGCCGGCGACTTCGTCAAGGTCTATCCCGCGGTGCTCGAAATGTACACCCTGCTCGGCCAAAGTGAGCATGCCGTCCTCTTCGCCCACAATCTCGCCCGATCCTACGAACGGGCGGGCGAGGTCCCGAGCGCTCTGGAATACTACTTTGCCGCCGCCCAGCAGAGCCTCGAGCCGCTGAAGCACACCCCCTCGGCGATTCGGTTGCTGGCGAAGCTCCTGCATGTGGTCGAGCGCTATGAAGAGAAGACCGCAGAGATTGCTGAGACCAAGCAGTTCATTGTGGCCAAGATTCAGGAGCTTCACGACACGGGGAAACACAAAACGTTCAGGCAGATCTTGGCGGATCGGAGCATCCGGTATCGAATGTGGCCGGGCGACATTGAAGCGGAGCTCCGGCACAGAGCCGAAGAACAGGCACGGGGTGGCACCTTTGAATTCCAGGATGGCCGGTGGGTCAAACGGCCCGTGCCCAGGCCCTCGGTGCTCATGTGGAAGGTCCGTGCGCTGGGCGCGCTGGCTCGGGCTTGTGCCCGCCTGGGACACATCGAAAAGGCTCTGGATCGGTACCAGGAGTTGCTCGCCGAGGTCGACTTCCTGACCCGACATCCCCTCTCCGACGGGAGGCTTCGCGATCTCATCAGGACTGAAGCCCATTTCATGGTGCTCGACCATTACACGAAGACCGGTCGGTTGATCCGCGATCATGCCCTGAACGCTATTAACAGACTCAATGTCGTCAGGAACGGGCTCGTGTTCACCCGCGACTTCAAAGATCTCCGAGCGGACGCGCGCGCCAGGGTGGCGTCCCGATACGACAACCGGGGCTACGAGTATTTCGATTTTGCGGCGCCCCCGGGCCATCAGATCCGTGCGGTCACCCTGCGGGTGAAGGTCGAGGGCATCGCGGCGTTCAGCTTCAACCTGCCGCATACCGCCGGTTGGCCGCCGCAGTATTCTTATTCCAAGCGGCTGACGCATTTCAAATTCTCGCAGCGAGGCGCCTATGAGCGCACGGTCGCCCTGCCCTTGGGGACCGAGTTCTTTTCGATCGGGACCAGCTGGGGCCCCGGCTTGTTTGAGAATACGCCGGGCGAGGTGCTGCGCCACCGGCGGTTCGGACCCAAGGATGGCCGAGAAATTGTCTGGTGGGAGGTGTCGTTTGTGATCTCCACCAGCGGGGGCCCGACGGCAAATTCGAACGGCGGCGCCGCGCCGCTCCTCAGCGCTCCGACGCAAAAACTCATCGAACGGCACGCGGCCGGCTGGGAAAGCGCCTCTGTGGTCCGGCAGCCGCAGGCGGTCGTCTACACCGGCAATCCTTCCATGGACGTGTACACTGAGGACTGGCTCGTGTATGCCATGGACGGCGATATCAGGATTTTCCACCGGCGCAATCCGCAGCTCACGATTGACATACCGATCACGATCAACACCGCCGCCCCGGAGTTTGACCCGTCACTGGTCCGAACCCGCAATGGCGGGTATGCCCTCCTCTGGGCGCGTGGCACCGGGAAGAATACCGCGAGGCGCTTCGTCGCGTTCTCGGCTGATCTATTGCGCTGGGAGACGCCGCAGCGCATGGTCTTCGAGGAGCCGCCCGGCAACATCGGTTACACCTATGCGCAGGCGCAGCCCCTCGAGCGGACCACCAACGTGGTCGCCATCCCCCGGGGCTACGCGATGCTGCTGCCACAGGGCTTTATGCGGGCCTCGGAGAATTTGCGCCATTGGGGCCCGCCGCGCAAGGCCATCCCGCAGGACCTCTTTCGCAATCGTCTGGTGAAAACCGGCGACGGGACCCTTTGGGCCGTGTACGAGCACTCATCGAAGGAGCGTCAGCCCTACACCCCGGACGACCGGCTCCATGGCTATTTCGTTATCGACGGCAAACCGTACAGGCACGTCACGGAGCTGCGCTTAAGCCGCAGCGTGGATGGCGTGGAGTGGCAAGCGGCCGGCACAATCGTCTTTCCCGGTCAACCCAGCGAGCTATGGGCCTTCCCCGTTTCGGAACGCCGGATCGGGGTCGCCGTGGCCTTCAACAATCTTTTCGCGAAGTGGTTCACGGCGTCGCGTTCCGAGGACCTGCGCCCGATCGCCTCCAAGGTTCAGGTCATGCACCACGCCGGGGAGGCGGAATGCTTTGTTCGTGACTCGTCGCTCATCTGTATCCGCTCCGTCTTCGACTTCGAGCGGCAAAAGCCGATGCTCCTGGCCACGAGATCCAGCGCTCTATATAAGGAGTTCACTAAATAAATGAGGCTCTGGACGGTTCATGGGTGTGCCGTCCTGCTGGCGGCGACGGTACTCCACCTTGCCTGGGCCGGCGATCGCCCGCCGCGTCTCTGGATCTTGCCGTTCGACGATCTAGGGGACGATGCCTCGGCTGCATACCTGAAGGAGGCGATTCCGGCGCTCCTGGCCGTCGCCATTTCAGAGAACGACCGGCACGCCGTCGTGGACCGGCGGCGCCTGAACCAGGTGCTGGCCGAGCAGTCCCTGACGCTGGAGGGGCTGACGGCGCCACACAGCAGGCACGAGCTCGGAAGGCTCCTGGGTGCCACAGTGATGATCAGCGGCAGCTTTGTTAAACAAGGAGGGGACCTTCTGATGACCATGCGGGCCTCGGATATCGAGACGGGGATGGTCATTGCTACGGCGGAGGCCCGGAGCCATGCCGGCCGGCTCGGGCGGCTGGTGTACAATCTGTATCTCCGATTGGCCCGAGACCTGGGCAGGGAGCTCCCCGATCTGCATGGGGGTCAAATCGATGAAGCGCCGCTCTCCGATCTGCACTTCATGCGGGGTCTCGGCTACTACTACAGCGCCCGGTACAATCAGGCGCTGGCGGAATTCCTGCAGGCGGCACGAGAGAAGCCGTTGACGGATATCTCGCGGCTCTGGGTGGCGAACACGTACCTGGCCCAGGAAGCCTATGACCACGCCTATCTCGAGTTGAGCAGGCTGAGGCTTGGAGGTTCGAGGGGCTTCCGAAAGGGCGAAGTCGAATCCAAGATGGGTGCCTGCGAGAAACATCTCAGCGCCGAAGAGGTGGGGCGTATCCGCGAGATGGCCTTCCCCGCATCCGCACAGGACTGAGGGCATCACGTGTTAGCATGGTATAGCACAAAGGCATCGCTCAGCAAGCCGATCTGGACCGTCGCGCTGGTTCTGGGTTTGGCTTTTGACTCGGTAGCGGAGGCCCGATCGCTTGGGAGTCCTGCGTCGGTCACACCCCGCGCGGACCGAGTTGAGCCGTATCGGTTCTTCGCAAACCGGACCGTGGTGGTGCCCCTGCTGGTCCATGCGGCTGAGCCCCAAGGGCTTGCCCTGTACGCGCAGCTCGTGCAGTTGACCTCCGGCTTCGCGGTGCCGATCGGCCCCGCGGTCGAAGTGCGACTCCCAACGGACGCGCCGCCGGGTCCCGGGGTTGCAATCGAAGTCTCCGTCCCGCTGCCGGCGGTGGAGCGAGAAACGGACTTCGAGCTGCGGTTCAGATCCCTCCGGGACAGCGGTGGGGTCTCGTACGCGGCCGGTCGCGTGCCGCTACGGGTGTATCCGGGTGATCTGCTGAGTCCCGTCCGCCAGTGGGCAAGTGCCCACCGGCTGTGGGTGAAGGACGATCAGGGCTCATTGATCGAGTTCCTGCGCCGGCAGCAGATCCCAATCGTCGCCGGGCAAACCCAGGGCTTCCGCGACGGTCGCAGCGTGACTCTGTACGCGGGCGTCCGTGAGCTTGGCGGGCGAACGCCCGCCCCCCTGCGGCAGGGCGAAGCGATCGTACTCTTTGCCGAGCGAGAGGCGGAAATTCCGCGCTTTGTGGTCGAGCGCAAGGGCGGAGGAACGGTGGTCACCGTCGAGATGCGTCTGATCGAGCGCCTGGCCGCCGATCCGGCCGCGCAAAAGATCTTTCTCCAACTGTTCGAGATCCTCAATCACGAGCAACAGTCAATGGGAGGTAATAACCGATGAGTCTATGCCTATCCGATCGCATTGTTCGCTCCATGCTGGTCCTGCTGGCGCTTTCATTTTTTCTCGTCTATGCTCCGATCGCCACTGCCGCGCCGTCGGGTGACGATCGACATTTTGCGGTGGCCGTCCTCGACTTCGAATCCGAAAGGCCGGAGACCAAGGCGACCGCCAGACACGTCACCGAGCTCCTCACCACCAGGCTCTCGACGCATCCGGACTTACTCCTCGTCGAGCGTCAGCGTCTGAATGAGGTGTTGAGTGAGATCGAATTCGGGATCTCCGGGACGGTCCGACCCGATACGGCGGCCACGATCGGACGCCTGATCGGGGCGAAAGCGCTTGTCACCGGTCGACTTTTTTCCTCGGGCGACGACCTGGTCGTCGTCGCGCGCATGATCGGGACCGAGACCGGCCGGGTCTACTCGGAAAGCGTCACCCTGGCGGCCGACGAGCCGCCCGGCCGGTTTGCAGACATTCTGGCCGACAAGTTGACGTCGCCTCTGCCGGAACGCTGGAACACGCTCGTCTCGCCTCGGCCCGCTCCGCAAGACCTCATCGAGCGTCTGGCTCGGATGACCAGGGGTAGGAACCTGCCTTCGGTGTCCGTTGCGATCTCAGAGCGTCATTCCGGTCGTCCCGCTTTTGATCCGGCCGCCGAAACCGAGATCGGGCGGATCCTCACGGCACTCGGCTTTCCCCTCCTCGATCCGCACCCCAACGTCCGCGCCGACATTCAGATCACGGGAGAGGCCCTCAGCGAGGTTGGCTCGCGGCGGGGAAATCTGGTCTCGGCGAGCGGGCGGGTCGAGATCAAAGCCGTCGACCGGAAAAGCCATGCGGTAGTGGCGGTGGACCGACAGACCGAGGTCGCCGTGGACCTGTCGGGAGAGATCGCCGGGAAAAGGGCGCTGCAGCGCGCATCGGAGGCCGTCGCCGAGCGACTGGTGGGCTCGTTGCTGAAAAACCGCTGATCCCCTTTTACAGTCCGCGGTCGCGTTGGGCGTCCCAGCGCTAGCGGCTTCTCTTCCGACTCCCACGTGGAATCCATTGTGTCGAGATAGCCTCTTACCTCCCCGAGCTGCAAACCGCCGCCGTGGCCTAATAACTCTAGGGCCACCCCCTCAAGTAGGTAACTGTCCCGCTCCACCGCGATAGCCCCGGGTCGATCTGGATAATGATACTCCCCCCCTCGGCGCGTAGGCTTGGTGGCGTCAGCAACTTAATATCAAAGAGAAAGATCTGACCCCCTATTTGACCCCCTATTCTGATTTTCCAGAAACTATATTATCACATCGCGTGGTCTGTCGGCGCGAGCGCTGGTGTAACTTTCAGTATTATATTGCACACTTCTTGCCGAATTATCTTGCCGTTACATTGTGTTCCCTTACCACGCGCAAGCGTCCACGCAGGCCGGCAACAATGCTTTCAGCCAAATCTTGCGGAAATCCTTTCGGCAGGTTGTTCACGACGTTGGTTATGGCAGCCTCTTCGGCTTCGAGAATTTCGTCGAAGGTTTTTCTTACAACAGTTGCCGCGATGCCCTTTTTAACAGCAGTCTGCAGGAAGTGACGCGGCAGTAATTCGTGGATCACGTAATGCCGGTTGTCGCCGACCGCGAGGGCGAGCTTCATCTTGTTTTTGCGGATCTGGCCTGCCTCAAAAGCAGGCTGGACTGACATCACGTCATAGAGCGGCGTAAGACGGAACCGGCCACCGGGTTGCAGAAAGATGCTGAAATTCTTGGCATGACCGTCGGGCGCGCACAGAAGCCAGAACATGATTTGCGCCTTGAGAAAGAGTTGCCGGTCGGCGTCGGGATTGTCACTGCCCTGAAGAAGATCCAGGATCGCGGCCATGCCCGGACCGCCATCGAATTCGTATTTGCGTGTTGGCGGGACGGACAGGGCCTGGCAGCAATCTTCCTGGGGCAGTCGCAGCAGGCGCTTATCGTTGGTCCACCGGCGGTCGAATCGTTCAACGACAAGCACGCGCCTGTCTTTGAAATCCGCAATCTCAACCTTCGCACTGGGCAAGCCGAACGCTTCGGTCAGTTTGAGGCACAGATATTCATTCTCGACGCTGCGTGTGAGATCGATTCCGCTCGGGTGCCTTCCGATCTGGGGTTTCATGATATGGGTGGTGGGTGTTGTGCCGTGCGGCTCATGCCACCTTTTCTTCCAGAAAAGCAAGGCAGTTTTCTCCTGCATACCGGCGATGGAAATCCGGAATTCCTGATTCTCATCGAGGCCAAGAGGTGCGGCGGCGAGATCACCGACCTTGCGGGCGATGTCGGCGTCGCTTACGGGTTGCCCTTTTACTGTTCCCACAGGTTCCGGATCAACGCCGTCGGGCAGGAACTGGAGCGCGCCGACGCAGTCGCGTCCGATCGCCGCAAGAAGGCTGTAGGCATCGGCGCCGTCGGCATGGACCCGTTCGGCCACGCGCCGCCGGATCGCGTCGCTGTCCGGCAGGAGGTTGTCGAAGACGGCGATCACGGGATCGCCGGTGTAGCGGTCCTCGCGCAGGGGCAGAGAGAGCGATACCGGCATGGCGTGCTCCCATGACAGCCAGTCCGGATCATATTGAAAATCGATCGCGCCGCTTGCCTGGCGGCGCAGCCGTCCGACAAGGCGGGCGTTCAGATAGACGTTTAAGGGGATTCGTGTGCGGGGACGGGCCATCAGAATATATCCTCAATTGTCTCTGCCGCCTTTGAACGTTCGCGGACGACCATTTCAAGGCCGAGAGCGGTCATGACATCGACCAGGGTTTGCAGCTGGGTGCCCGGTTCGCCGTGCTCTAGGGCCGATATTGTGGCCTGCCGCAGATTGGTTCTAGCCCCCAGCGCGGCCTGTGTCAGGCCGGCGGTGCGGCGGCGGCGGAGGAGGGCGGTCCCGAGTTGCTTTGTGGTTCTGACAATCTGGTCCATAAGGAATTGCTCCTGTTTTTTCACTATATACGGTTTAGGGTATAAATATCAATATACGCTTTAGCGTATTATATTGATTTATACGCTTTAGCGTATGCCATAAAATTATACGGACTATAGTATCGCTGTCATTTGCTGGAATGGAGGGAATGCTGCAGTAATTCGCGGGGGGGGGGTCGCGTATGCTTGTGGCGAGCCCCCTCCTCCGCCCGTAAACAAGAAACGTCCGTGGGTCTGGTTTCTGAACCCCGATACGGTTTATAGCGGCATCGTGCTAGGATTCTTCAAACATCGACGGCGGAGGGTGCCACCGATCAAGATCACGCGGTCTTTGCGCGCACAACAAGATCCACGTCACACTCAAGAACTTGTAGCAAAGAAACGAGCTGGTCGACGGACTTCCGGTAGTTCGTCTGATCTAACAGTCGGTACAGCTGCGCTGCAGAGGTGCCCAGTCGCCGGACAATCTCGCGCTTCGATAGTGGGCTCTCATCAATGTGCTTCTGAGCTTCCAGAGTCAGTCTGTAGAGCAAGAGGTCTCGCAGGTGGTTGGGATCCTGGTTGTACTCAAGGACCTGCTCGACATGGACAGTGCCCGTCACACCCGACTCAAGTTCGTAGGCAAATCCTTCCCGGCCAAGCTCCTCATCGACAAGGACCCGTTTGACGGGGTTGTCAGGAGTAGGGTTCGGATCAGCTTTTGCGTACGGGAACGCAAGCGCCTTAGTAGAGGTTCTGACCTCGAAAACCTTTTTCCTGTTGTTGTGTCTTACCGACCGAATTCTCATAGCAGACGCTCGGCTTCAAGCACGTCGATGAGTTGGAGGACTCTTCGCGGTGCCTTCCCCTTCATAGGCTTCCCGTTGTCAAGGTCCCACTTCACCAGCAGCTTCCCGTCTCGGTACACATGCACGTGCCTCGGAGCGTGATCGCTTTTCCACGCAACAAAGAGGTACCCGCCACGGCGGACCTTCCCCATCTCCATTTACCGTTACCATGTACGGTAACGCCTGTCAATACCCCACTGACTCGGGACTCCTCTGAGGTATCACATAACGTTATGCCGCTGAGCCCCTATATCAAGACACCACTGAGAAGCATCCAACGGCTGCTGTCGGCTCCAGCGGCGGGTTAGGCGGCTACTTCGACGGTTGCGTAAAAATCCACCTCTCGTGGCGTGCGCTTGGGAGTAACTGAGCGGTGCCGAGGGGCAGGCGGTTTGATGCCATCTATACGCAAGCCCCGGAGATGAAGCGCGATCGCACCCTGAATCCGCCGGAGAGCCATATCAATTGTCTTCCCAGTTGCAACACAGCCCGGCAGGTCAGGCACTGAAGCTCCCCAATCGCTATCAGGATCTTTATTAATACGAACCAAGTACTGCAGTTTCTTCATCGCTTCGCTCCTTTAATCCCGGCCTGTCTCAGCACTGAACCGAGCGTGCCTTTCGGCATGTCGTCTCCCGGATGACCACTAACGGTAACACGGCCTGCTTTCGTCGGATGTTTGAACTGCCTATGACTTCCCTCGGTCACCACCAGCCGCCACCCGTCCATTTCGAGCAGGCGAATTACCTCCCTAACTTTCACTCGGCTAATATATCAGACAGTTATCGTAACTCGCCAGACCGACTCACCTTCCCCTCAGCATTAGGAGCATTGTCCCCGACTAAAATAGGGCTAACGGGGCGCGGGATGAGCCGCCCTGAGCGAAGCGCGGAGCGGAGCGAGGCGCGAAGTCGAAGGGTCGGATCGATCCCGCTGATAGGCGACGCGCGAGCGACGCCTATCGGTGGAAGACTCCATCCCGCGCCCCGATAAGCGGATGGGCGAAGCCCAAGCGAGCGGTCCGCTTATCATTCAGGCTGAACAGCCGAGTCCCGCGCATCAAGCGGCGGGACGAAGGGCTGTCTCAAACCGGATGTTATCTTCCTCTCTTTCAGTTACAGCTTTTCCAGGTAACGGTCAACAAATGTTCGGGGGCTTAAGACTTCCACACCCCCGTAGCCAGACGCACGCAGAAGAGCACGATCCCCGCTTACAACAAAATCTGCACAGGCAATAGTACACGCCAGGAACATATCATCATCAGGATCGTCACAGACTGCTTCAGGCAAGGGTGGAGCATCGACAACAGTTCCTTCCTTTGCCACCAAAGCAATAAGGGGATCGAGATCGACCCCGGGAAAATCGGCAGCCAGCCGTTGACCAGTCGCCTCATATTCGTCAAGAATCTCGGGTGACACCACCAGTGTGACTGCCTTATCTCGCCATGCGGACAGGATTCGCCCCGGTACCCCTCCGAAGAAAACACCTGAAACGAACACGTTCCTGTCCAAGACAACCTTCAATATTGCTTCCGAACCTTTTGTACGGCTGCCTGGACGTCTGAACGCTTCATTCCCGCATCGCGAGCCTGCCTTCTCGCCTGTCTAACAAGCTCATCGAAATCACCCATCGACGGTGGGGTGACTCGCTTTAGAATGACCACGTCCTTGTCGCCTACCACGACAAACTGCTCACCGGCCTCCAGGCCCAGCCGTGACCGCACATCCTCAGGAATAACGACTTGTCCCTTCGACGACATCTTTGTTGTAGCGAGTTTTGACATGGCATCTCCTCTTAGCGTATGTCTTACTGGTAAGATTGCCACAAATCGAGCGACGCGGCGACTCAAGGCTCAGGTTGGTAGGTGAAGATAACGAGGCTGTAGGAAAAGTCCCGAAATATTAAAAAGCGTCCAAACTGGGGGTCCCCGAATGGTCTCCCGATCCGCGATCGTCGTTTTAAAGCCAAATACGGAGGCCGTTTTGTCTGTAAATTGTTCGCTCTACCTTTTCCTACAGCCTCAACGGCCTCGAGCTATGCTGCCCGGCGGTTCTCAGGCCCGCCACCATTCTCGCGCTAGCCGGGTCAGCATCAGCGAGCTGTTAGGCAGCATTCTCACGCGAAGGTTGGGCGGTGAGACGGCCTCCTCTCACCGTCGCTCCGATGACGATCGCAGCTGTGACCAGCACCAGGTTCTTGATGATGTACTGGCCTTCGAGTGTTGGCGCAATTGGCACCACAGTGAAGCACAGTTCTGGGAACAGAAAGAGCGGAGTGATCGTGCCAAGCATCTGGAGCCACAACAGCAGGAGCGTCGCGCGCAAGAGGTAACCCGTGAGTAGGCCGATACCGATGAGACACTCCCAGACAGCGAGAATGATTACGGCCGTTCCGGGGGCAAGCAGCCCGAACGAAAACGCAGACATGGTGGTGCCGGCGAGTGTCTGCGCGGGGCTTAGGCCGGGGAAGAATTTGAGAGCGCCAAACCATAGGAACACCAAACCAAGGCTGAACCGGAGAAGCCTGATGCCGTTCCTGGCCATCCATTCAGTAAGTCCGGTATCGATGCGGTCGAATCTACTCCGAAGATTAGCCATCTCGGCACCTCATGCGGGCAAGCTGCAGTGGAACCCCATTGAGCTGAAGCAGGCAATGCTGCCTACCGTATAGCGTTTTATCCAGACTGCCAGGGTAAGAAGTTTGCCGACAGCAGTTGAATTCCAACGCAGTCTGGATAAAACGTGTTGGACTAAATCGCTGAGCCGATTTTAGCTCTTTGCTATGGGTATTGTAAAACAGTGGTGGGGGGCGGCAAAGTTTAACAGGCACGTCTTGTGGGGGCAGCGGTGAATGAGGCGCCAAATACAGCCGGGCAAAAAATGGCGGCTGGCACGGAGCATCGGTTTTTTCCTTAGAGCATGCGATTCATGACCGATAAAGGGCTTCTAAGCCCCTGGAGCGCTCCTATTTTGCAATCTAATTTGGCGAGATCAATGTGTTGCGCAGGTCCGACCCCGAACCACAGAATGGAAAACGAGAAGGTGAGTGAAAAGAACTGGCCTTACGCAGCCACTGCCACCGCGAAGCGGTTTAGTTCAACGCCAGAGTTCACGGGGGCGCCGGTTGCGGCGCATCCCGTGCAACGACAAGTTATGCCGCAGACTCAAGCGGGAACTCCCAGCCTGGAAATACGAGCACAGCCGGGTGGCATTTGAGTGCCCGCGCAAGAACCTTCGCCCGCTCGATCCCAAGGCGAACACGGTCGTTTTCAATCGCCGAGATTGTTGCTTGGGGAATACGGGTTAGCTCGGCGAGCTGGTTTTGACTTAGCCCCTGAAGCTCGCGGACAATGCGAACGGACTCGCCCACTGAAACCTGAATACGCTTCCGCGCTGGACGAAACACTTTCATTTCACGGCCTCCGATAATCGTGCGGTGTCACGTGCACGACCTGAAACAATAACTCTTCCGCGATCACCCGGTAGATCACCCGCCAGCGAAGCCCCAGACGCGAAGATCGGTATCCTTTCCACTCGCCCGCAAGAGCTTCGTCGTGAAACCCCTTGATCGCGCGCAGGCCAGGCGGGCCAGAGATCACCGCGATGTCTTTCCACTTCTCGTACCGCTTGAGGATCTCACGAGGCACCGAACCGGAGAGCTGCTTGTCGGCACGGCGGTGCTCCTCAACGCGCCACATGCTATATTATGACTATACCAAAGATGACATGTCAAGCTTCCATCGCAATCACCTGGGGCATAACGCTCCGGGTGAGCCGCGCGAGTCTTATGAGCGTCGGACTCGAACCGGGTTAGGCAGCTCTCTGCCGCGAGGAAGAATGGCGGGCAACAGTTTTCCCTTCTAACGCCCCGTAACGTACAGGTGCCTCACATCCGGGACGTCAAGATCGGTCTTTCGCCAGAACCTCCACATCGGTCTCGGCATCAGATCCTTTCGAATTGCCACAAATAGCTCGCCGGCAGCTTCAACTCGATCAGCGTCAGTCGCCTGGGTGCCAGTCTTGACCGTGTTGAGAAACTCATTTGCTTTGCGAATCACCGTATCCGGCGAATACAGCCAGCAAAGGTTAACCTGGTCAAGGAACTGCTGTCGTTTTTCGAGGTCCTCCGACGCGGCGTAGTAACCTCTCAGGCTTAGGAGTAGCTCCTTGTAGCGCTCCTCTTTGCGCTTGTATTGCTCCCACGATCGCTTGCTCGATTCGTTCAACAGCCAAGCCAAGATGGCGACCAGTACCGGGGCGAATATCTTCCAGAACTGAAGCGAATTCACTTCTCGTCACCTCTTCGGCCAGACGCGCTTCTCTGCAAAAGATAGAGCTGGCTAACGCAGAGGTGTGCCGCGCCGGCCACGGCAACACCAGGAAACATGGCGCGTTGTCCCCGGCGTCGGCACGAGCGACGTGTTATGTGTCGAGACTACGCCCACCATATACCCAAGCTCGCTTAGCGAGAAACCGAGAGAAGAATAGTTGTGCACCTACGGCAATAAAAATGAGCGTGTATAAGTTCAACTGAAGGTGCGCAGGTTTTTCTAGCTGTCCGGGCAATATAAGGAAAATTACAAGAAATGGCGTGGTCACATTCAGAGCGATCAATTCCTGAGTGTATGTCTCATACTTGCCTCTTGATGTAAAAAACGCGAGCGCTGTGTTTAGTGGAAGAAGCAAAGTTAGAGCGATGGAGGCTTTAAACACAGGAATACCTTCGTAAACCCAACTCACTGCCACAAGACTGAAGCCCAACGACGTATTGTAGTAACCCGCGACTATTGCGAGATTTGAGACTACAAACAGTCCAAACAGGCAGAGATACACCATCGGCGTGGTCTTACCTTCCATGCGACACATAAGGTTATGCCGCTGAGCCGTTATCAGAACGTGAATCATCCATTGCTGAATCTCGCAATCGGCTAAAGCGGCGGGTTAGGCGTCACGCCCGCATACGTCTGGGGCCGCTCATCCGCTGTAGGCGCACACGCCCATTCGCGGTGAATTAACCACCGGAAGGTAGACTTCCTCGCCGGCATGTTCGTGCGTCTCGGCATGTGCATCGCAGAAAAGCCCGTCGTCGGAATCGATGCAGTATGGACACACCACTGTCGCGGGGGCTTTGCAATCGCCACATGGCCACACGAGCGGTTCATTACGCGCGAGCAGTCGAACGGACGCGCGGCCGATCGAACCCTGTCGCTTGCATACCAGTTCGCCCGTCAACGCAGTCGTGCTCCCGAAGTCGTACTCGTATTCCACCTTACTCGCTGCGCGGGCGAATGCGATGCCCGTCGCGGTGGTCATTGCCAGCTCGCGCCTCCCGAGGCGGAACGCGCTCATATGTCCACAGCATTCCAGCCAAAGTTGGCGCAACACGGCATCCACGTGACGCAATTGCGCGTTCGCCTTGGCCTCGATGACAAGCCAGTAGCGGGGGTCGCCGACTGCGGCGAAACGGAGGACGACCAGCGGTTGTGGCTGGCCGATTTTGTCGTGCGCAGCGACGCATGCCTCCATATGGGCCATCATCGTCGTTTTCGTCGCGCGGAGTCCGCACAGCGCGCAGAAGCCGGAGTTTGTTGATTTTGTCGACATGGACCGTTTTGGGTGAGCCGCGCCGAAGGCGTTGGTTTCAAGTCGATGGTTAGGAGCTACCCTCGGATTATTTCTCTCCACTGCTGACACGGGCAATCCAATAACCCGGCCGACGACTATGGTGAGCTACCGCTAGGATAAGCAAGCCATCCTTCTCAGCTGAGTAGATGAGCGAATACCGGAACTTCCGGAGTATGCGCTTCCTGATGCGCGGTCGAATCTCCTCAGCCGATTCTGGGAACTGTGAGATGAGATTCTCGGCCCTCCGAACCTCTGCAAAGAACCGCCGCCCCAGACCGTTGGCTCGGAGTTCAAGGTAGCCGATCTCATTCAGCAACTCCTCCTCGGCTGACTCGTGGTAGCTGACGGGCGTCACCGGAAAAGTTTTTCCGCTTTCTCGTGTACCTCTTCTGCCGGGACCGCCTTGGCGCGGCCTGCACGGTACTCCTCCAACCGCCTTTGCGCTTCCTCTGCCCAAAGGCGATCCGATTCCTCCTCGGTCAGCTCCTCCAGGCTAGCGAGAAGCCTTTCCGCTAGAGTCGCACGATCATGAACGTCTAGGCTCAGGGCGTTTCTAAGCATCTCGTCTAGGTTTGACATCTTGACCTCCGTGTCCATTCTATCCGTGCAACGACCTAATGCAAGCTGACGGTCATATCCTTTGAAAGCACTCCAGCTTACTTGATCCAGCCCTTCGCCCCACACCTGCGACACCCAGCTACACCAAAGGGGCCGGACACGCGGCCAGATCCTTTACAGTCAGGGCAATTTACAGCGAAACCGGCTCCTTTGCACTGAAGGCATCCGGCTGAGCCCCAAGAACCTCGTGATGCACCAGACCCTTTGAGTTCCATGCGCGGCCTCTTCCTTCACACCTTGTGCACTGGCGTGCGCCATGAAAGCTCTGTAGCGTGCCGGGACCATCACAAAAGAGAGCAAATGATCAGGTCTTCCACTTATAGTAGCGGCACTCCTAACGTATAGCATTTTATCCAGACTGCCAGGGTAAGAAGTTCGCCGACAGCAGTTGAATTCCAACGCAGTCTGGATAAAACGTGTTGGACTAAATCGCTGAGCCGATTTTAGCTCTTTGCTATGGGTATTGTAAAACGGCGGCGGGGGTGGGGGCAAGTACCTATGGTTAAGCCGTGGGGACGGCAAGGCCGTAGCAGGGGGCTGGAGTACGAGGTCAGGGATAGTGATGACGGCTTAAAGGGAGCTTCTGAGCGAGGGCAAAGCACACCCCCGCGCAGCCGCGCCCGTGGTCCCTGTGATATTGGAGAAGCGAAGTCGTTTTTCATGGGGAATTCCACGGGCGGGGCTTGGGCAGCTAAGAACGCAGTAGCAAGAACCAAGATTTGACCCCGCGCGTTGGATGACCCCTTTTTCGCTCTCTGTTGCGAAGCTAGAATCTCAAGGCGCTATCTATGTGACAGTCGTCCGAAATGACGGTCTTGTTTTGCGTCGTGTCTCCCTTAAAGTTCTGAGGATATCCGCTAAGCGCACCACCCAGCTCGCACCGTATACCAACCTCGTTCCCCTCGATCACATTGGGATCTATGTTATTCCGGTCAGAGGAAAGGGCAATTGCAGCATTTGCCCGGACTAGGATCCCTTCCCCTGTGTCACCTTTATTATCCTTTATGGTGTTTCCCGAGATGTCAGCTGATCCTCCGTTGTCAACTCTGATGCCCATCCCGTTGTTCCGAATAGTGTTGTCAAAAATGTCTGCATTTGAGCTACCGCGGACAACGATGCCAGCCTTCAAAAAGGTCTCAATAGTATTTCCCTCTTCCGGGAATATTCCTGTCCCTATGAAAGCGTAAGAGCTCCTACTAACCAGTATGCCGTTGCGGCCGGCACCGTTCGTTGGGGGACTAATGATGTTTTTCCTGATTATTGCCGAGCCGCCATTCATTACATGAATACCGTTCCCGTCCGAGCCAGCCGTAATCGTGAATCCTATGATTCTGACGTTCGTGGCCCGAACTTTGACCGCCGTTTCATCAGGACGTGCCGAAAGAATTACTGCCGTTCCACCCCCATTCAGGATGACTTGGTCAACCGTGATTACGATGTTTTCAACGCACGTACCGGTGACATTGATCACATCACCAACCTGCGCTTGATCCAGTGCTTTCTGAATCGTGCCACCGGGACAGTTTACTCCACCTTGTCCTGCGCTGGGAGGCTTGCCCTCAGCCTGCGAACAAAATATCAAGAAAGTCGCTAACGCAATAAATCCTGTCCTTGCCGAAGCTGACATGATGTACCCTCCTTCCTCGAGCCTTGCTCCCTCCTATCTGTTGAGCTGGATTGCAATTAGCTAACATTGGCAAAGGCGGTGCCAATCGGAGGGGACCGACACCGAACCTAGGCAACCTGTTGAATAACCGGAAGATTCTTTAATACGAGATGGTTGTGAAAGCCATGGAAAGGAAAAGAGAGGGTGACTTTTTGGTGACCGGGTTGAGCTGTTCAACCTCGCTGGCACCTGTCATAAGGCGCAGTAATCCTTGCAATCACCTGATATGTCGCAAGAAAAATCTTGGCTCTCTAACGGGTTGGGAGGGTGACTTTTTTATGACCATAGGGTGATTTTAAAGTGACCTTTTCTTTGGTTGCGATGGTCGGAATGAAACCGGGTGCAAAAATTCCTGTGATATCTCCCGATGTTTTATTATGATGTTTTTGGCCATAGTTTGGCATAGCCGTTGCACTATAAATGGGCGGTCCCCTACCCTGGATTGGCAGTCTTTTCCGTGATATTGAGGGTACGAAAACAAGTTGCCATGACTTGACGCTGGTTATGCTGGAGGCCTGCGATGTGTAATATATTGGCAACGGTCAGATTTACCTGCCTATTTACCCTGGCATTTCTGGTATCGTCTTTGTCTTGGACGGCTGGTGCCGCAATGTACAAGGTAAATTGCGATAAGGGGGAAAGTGTTCAGAGCACCATAGACAAAGTAAAAGCCGGTGATGTTATTGAGGTAAGCGGCACCTGTACTGAAAACTTGCTTATACGCGAGGAACTGCATGACATCACCCTGGACGGTCATGATAAGGCAACGATAAATGGAGCAGGTCCAACTGAGAACACCATCTCGATACGAGGCAATAAGATCACAATACGGGGCCTTGCAATTACAGGAGGTCACAATGGCATTTCGGTATCTGACAATGCGACAACCGTGATAAATGGAAATCGCATTTATAAGGCAGGCTGGTGGGGGGTTTCTGTTACGCACGGTTCTTCCGCCCGCCTGCTGAATAACAAGATACACAACAATCCACGAGGCGGCATTTTAGTTCATAACAACTCTCGTGCTCAAATTGGGGTTTCCGGCCCGCCGGGTCAAAGAGCTTTTTTCCCCAATACAATTACTCAAAACGGCGGCGCCGCAGCGATTCAGGTGCTACGCAGTTCTAAAGCGTTCATCGCAGGCAACGTAATTACAAACAACCAAAAAGCCATTGATATCGGAATGAACTCCCAGGCCGAAATTGGCTATCGAGCCGGCAACCTAAAGCTGGGCGGCAACAACATTCAGGATAATAACTCAGGAATTGATATCAGGCGATCATCATCTGCCGAGATCGTGGGGAATATTATCAGTAATGCTCCTAATTCTGCAGGGGTCCTAGTCCGTGACTATTCTCATGCCGTGTTTAGAAGCAACAACATCAGTAATAACGCTGGGCATGGGATCAACGTGAGGGGACGCTCCGGCGTGACCTTGGGAAGTGAAAGCGAAACTACCAACTCTAGCGATCTAAACGAGAGCTCTGCGAAAAACGGCGGTTTTGGAATCCGCTGTGTAGACGGAAGTTACGTGAAAGGCGCCTTAGGAACCCTCAACGGCCAAAAAGGGGTAAGACACTTTGCGGACGGTTGTGTCAATAATCTATTGCACGAGCAAAAAGTCGAAATCAAGGAATTGCAGGTTTCCTCTTTTATGCGTCGCAAGCAACTAAAAAGCCAGGGACGGCAATCCAATTCCGGCGGCAAGAGAGCCGTACAAAAAGTGAACTGTCAAAAGGGAGAATCTATCCAGGCCAAAATAAACGGTGCAATAGCGGGCGATGTAATTAAGGTAAGCGGCACCTGTATTGAACACTTGTTTATTCGGAAGGAGCTGAATGACATCACTCTGGACGGTCAGGGCTTAGCAATTATCAAAGGTCCCGACCCCAGTGAGGCCACGATTCACTCCAGCGGGAAAGGAATTACTATAAGGGGGTTCCATATTACCGGAGGAGGCAATGGCATAGACATCGATCAAGGGGGGCGGGTTTTAATAGAGAGCAATATTATCGAAAAGACAGGAGGAACCGGGATTGATATATGGCAGAACAGCTCCGCCAGTATTCTTGGTAATAAAATACAGAACAACCCAAGCCACGGGATTCGCATTTCTGATAGCTCGGCGGCCCGTATTGGCGTCTCCTCCTCGGGTAATGAGAAAAGCTTTCGTCCCAATACAATCGTTCACAATGGTAAGAGGGGAATTCAGGTGGAACACACCTCTGAGGCCCTGATCGCAGGGAATACCATTAGCTACAACAGGTTTCGCGGGATTTTTCTAATACACAACTCCTTGGCCCACATCGGTTTGCCGGCTGGTAAGGCGAACCCGGGGGCTAACTCAATCGAGGGCAATGGCGGCGGGGGAATCGGGATTGCCCGATCTTCAACTGCGACAATCGTCGGCAACACCATCAGAAATAATAGAGGCCTGGATGGTATTTGGGTCTCGGGGGCCTCCACCGCTGAGATTGCCAATAACACAATTGATAACAACGCTCGCGACGCAATCTATGTCCTCAGGAATTCCAGCGTTACCCTCGGAAACGATAAAGTGACCGACTTTTCTCATGAAGCGAACACAACTACCGTAGAAAATGGTCGTTTTGGGATCTACTGTATCAATCGTGGAAATGTAAAGGGCCGCATTGGCACTCTCAGTGGTAAACTGGGAAAAATCAGCATCCGCGAGGGATGTGTCAATGATGCGCGCTAAACGCTATGCTTGCCGCAGAGGAACCTCAACGCCACAGCTCTGATCGTTTCAAGCCACGCCTCGTGGAGCCGGGTCGACTCCTCAGACGAACATTCTTATTCGCACTTATCCTGGTGAGCGGAGGGTTAATTACTAGTAGTGCCCTCGAACTGTTTTTCCGTTATCGCGACAATCTCGATAATATCGAGGTCCTGCAAAGGGAAATTGCCCGCGGAGCTGCCTTCAAGATTCATAGTTTCGTGATAGAAATCGAGAAAACTATGAAGGCACTAGCACAGACGCAGGACCTGATGCGTCCGGCAGTGACGAAGGCCTATAGGGTTCAGCTCTTTAAGATACTGAAAGGCATTCCTTCGATTACCACGGTCGTAGCTGTCGCACTGGATGGTAGAGAGCAAATCAAGGTCTCGCAACTGCAGAGGATTCAGGAAGAGGAGCTCAGGGATCGAAGCTCAGCGCAGGCTTTTTTGCGCGCCCGCAGGGGCGAGTCGTTCTTCAGCCCGGTCTACTTCGCGGAGCAGTCGGAGCCTTATATGCGAATTGCCGTTCCCATCGAACGATTTGGCGGTGACGTCGATGGTGTACTTATCGCCGATGTTAATCTCAAATATATTTGGGAGGTAATTTCGGGTATTAAGGTAGGGCAAACCGGATATGCCTACGTTGTTTCGCAAGAAGGAGAATTGATCGCCCATACCGCCATCGGCCTGGTTCATAAGAAGCAAACTCTTATGGAACTTGGCCAAGTGCGGGCGGCGTTAGTTGGCTTCGCGGTCCCGTTCGTTACGCATCTAAACCTGGCTGGGCAGAGAGTCTACCCTGCTTATGCTGCCATTCCTGAGCTTGGATGGGCAGTACTCATCGAATGGCCGGCGCAGGAAATTTATAGCCAACTGTATCCCTCGGTTATTAGGACGAGCACGCTTCTCTTTTTAGGTTTCGGCCTGGCGCTATTGGCTAGCCTCCTCCTGGCTCGCCGTGTAATACGACCGCTCAATGCGCTGCGGGAGGGGGCTGAGCAGATCGGTCGCGGCGACCTGGACTCCCATCTTGATTTAAAAACCGGGGATGAGTTTGAAATCGTTGCGGAGGAGTTTAACAAAATGACGGCGGCTCTCAGGAAGTCCTATACCTGTCTTGAACAGAAGGTAGCAGAACGGACCCGAACCCTTTTGGTGGCCAACCAGAACCTTGCCGATGCCAGCAAGCACAAATCCCAGTTCCTCGCCAACGTAAATCATGAGCTCCGGACACCTGTCAGCGCAATTATAAGCTACGCGCGTCTAGTTCTGCGGAAAACTGAGGGGCAGATTTCTGAAGGACAGAGGGAGAATCTCCAAGACCTGCTAAAGACGGCCGAACGGTTACTCCAAATGATTGATAGCTTGCTCGACCTGGCGAAAATCGAGGCTGGGCGGATGGAGGTTCGTGTGGAACCGGTTCGCATCGATGAGTTGATCTATGGGGCGGCGGCCAATATTGAACCGATTTTGAAACAGGACCACGTCCGCCTCGTGCGTGAAATTGAATCGGGTTTGCCGAGTTTAAACACTGACCGGGAAAAATTGCGCCAGATCATCCTTAACCTGTTAGGCAATGCTGCAAAGTTCACGGAGAAAGGCGAGATTAAAATTTCCGCCCTTCAGCAGGACGGCTCAATGACACTCGCGGTTTCAGATACCGGCATAGGAATTGAGGAAAAGGACCTGAGCCATATTTTCGACGAGTTTCGTCAGGGAGACGTCTCCAACGGCAGAAAATATGGCGGCGCGGGGCTTGGACTAGCCATTGTAAAGCGATTTTTAGACCTTCTAGGCGGAGACATCGCCGTTAATAGCGAGGTCGGCAAGGGCTCCACCTTCACAGTCACCCTACCATTGGATGACCCAAAAAAGGTGTCAGGAACCTTTTCTGCTCCCCAGCAGCACAATGAGTAACAAAATACTGATTGCCGACGACGAAGCGTCGAATGCGAAGATTCTGGGGGAGGAGTTAACCGACCGGGGCTACTCCGTAGAGGCGGTTAGCGATGGAACGGCGACCCTTAAGAAAGTTGAAACCTCCCCGCCAGACCTCATTATTCTTGATTACATGATGCCCGATTTGAGCGGGCTGGATGTATTGAAGGAGCTTCGTAAGAGGGGGAATGACACCCCTGTAATTATGATAACCGCTTACGGTTCGATCGAACGGGCAGTGGAGGCCATGAAGGAAGGGGCTTCCGATTTTATCACGCGGCCATTTGAGCCGGATCATATGGCTCTCATAGTGCAGAAGGCCCTGGACCAACAGCGGCTCAAGCGGGAAGTTCAAATACTGTCCGAGGAGGTCGGACAGCGCTACCGGCTCATCGTAGGCGAGAGCCCCAAGATGAAACACGCGGTTGATCTGGCCAAAAAAGCGGCGAGCAGCAATGCCACAGTTCTCCTGCTGGGGGAAAGCGGTACCGGCAAAGAGATATTTGCTCGCGCCATTCACAACTGGAGTGACAGAAAATCCGAACCATTTGTCACGATTAATTGTGTAGGGCTATCCAAAGAGCTGTTGGAAAGCGAGCTGTTTGGCCATGAACAGGGCGCTTTTACCGGAGCCCACCACCTAAAGAAAGGAAAAATGGAACTGGCCCATCGAGGAACGGTTTTCCTGGACGAGGCGGGGGATATTTCGCCGGAGCTTCAGACCAAGCTTTTGCGGTTTCTCCAGGAGCGGGAGTTCGAGCGTGTGGGGGGAACCAAATCCATATCGGTGGAAATCAGGATTATCGCTGCCACGAACCGGAACCTGGAAGTCTCCATTAAGGAGGGGCTATTTCGGGAAGACCTCTATCATCGCCTGAACGTTGTCCCCATCACCCTTCCCCCCTTGAGAGAGCGCAAGGAAGATATCCCTGCCCTATCCCAATATTTCTTGCAGAAGTACGTTATGGAGACAAGAAAACACTTTAGCAACATTACCCACGAGGCAGAAGAAAAACTTCTCTCCTATGATTGGCCCGGCAATGTTCGTGAGCTGGCAAACGTCATCGAACGGGCCATCGTCCTTGGCTCAGGCCCAAACATCGGCCTCGAGGACCTGCCTGGATTAATCGCTGCTATTAAAACGACAACTGTACCGGACGACTTCTCCTATCACGGCGCCATGAATGCCGCCAGAAGAAACGTGGTCACCAAAGCCCTTACCCAGACCCAGGGAAACCGCGCCGCCGCCGCCCGGCTCCTCGGCCTTAACTCCAAATACTTCCTCCGCCTAATCAAATCCCTCGGCATCGACTAAAAAGGTGTCAGGAACCTTTTTTATCTCGGTATTCTAGGTATTTATGTGGCCGACCCCGGTGACGTATGGTGGAGCCCAAACCCTGCTGTTCCACCATCGGAGTGAGAGTGGGGTCTACCATAGGATTTTGCAGGTGACAGAATAGGGGGTCACCCATTAGAAGGCTCGCTGTCAAGAGGCACACCCCTCCCTTTGTTTTTTCTTCTTTCTTTTCTTCACCCGCCTGAGTCGTGACACGCTGATACGCACCCCTGTTTTCAGTCAGTC
>Ga0326597_10001119_pt1 | contig 44452 bp, 42 predicted proteins | sample RVTome_12_FD_203789 | JGI IMG/M metagenome (GOLD analysis project Ga0326597, IMG submission 203789) | Soil microbial communities from uranium-contaminated site in the Upper Colorado River Basin, Wyoming, United States - RVT100D185 | ecosystem: Environmental > Terrestrial > Soil > Contaminated >...
GCGGCAGCGCGGTGCGCTCGCGGGAGGGCTACGAGGCGCTCGCGCGCAGCCGCTTTGCTCAGGTGGAAAGCGCGGTACTGCACGACACGCTGCGGGTGCCGTACACGATCCTCGTCATGCGCTGCACGAAAGAGCCCCTGACCGGCGACGGGTGAGCAAATGACCTCCTGTCATTCTCAAGGATGGGGGTGGGACGCTGGGGTGGCCGGTGTCACGCGACCACGTGTCACGTGCTCCCCGCGTCCAGCATTTGCTCGACCGCGGCAATGACCCGCGCCGCGGGTAGCTGCTGCAGGCAGTCGCTGTAGCTGCCGACGTGCCGGTCACAGCCCTCGAGATGGCAGGGCACGCACGCCCCGGCGCCCTGCAGCAGCGTCACGTTCCCCGAGCGCTGGCTGCCGCAACGCCGCCAGGGATTGGCGTCGGGCGCGTGGCCGCGCGGCCACGGTCCCCACTTCACGCAGTTGGTGGGTCCGTAGAGCGCCACCGTCGGCACGCCGAGCGCGGCGGCGACGTGGGTCATGGCGGTATCGGGCCCGATGAAGAGCCGGGCGCGGCTCACCAGGTACGCGGATGCGCCGAGGGAGAGCCTGCCCGCGGCGTTGATGGTTTCCGGCGGCAGGGCGCGCGCAAGGCCGGAAACGAACGCGATCTCATCGGGGTCCCCACCGCCCGTAAGCACGAGGCGAAAGCCGCGCCCTGCCAGCCAGAGCGCCAGTTCGATCCACGCTTCCGGGCGCCACATCTTGTAGCGGTACTTGGGGTGCGGGTGCAGGACCGAGTAGGGCTGCGCCGCGTCGGCGCCCAGCAACCAGGCCGCCTGCTGCTCGTCATCCGCGCTCCAGCTGACGACGACTTCCCCGCTGCCCGGCACCCCGAGCACGCCGGCGAGCGCGATATTCATCCGCGCGGTGTGGGTATTGAGGTTGTCGAACGCGACCCATTGATGGAGGAAGCGCCGCTTCCAGGATTCCTTGCGTCCTGAATCAAGCAGCCCCGCGCGCCAGCGCCCGGCGAGAAACGCGTAGACCGTGGGCCGGTCTCCCGCCAGCACCGACAGCGCCACGTCGTAGCTGCGCAGGAGGCGCGCAACGAGGGCGAGGTGCTGGAGGAAACCGGGGCGTTCCGGAATCGTCACGACGCGCCGCACGTCGGGGTTCGCCGTCAGCACGCTCTCGGTGCCGGCGAACACCAGCGCATCGAGCGCGGCCTGGGGCCATGCCTGCTTCAGAGAGCGGATCAGGGGCGTCGCGAGCAGCACGTCGCCGATACGGCGCGTCACGATGACGAGAACACTGCCCGGAGGAGTGATGGTTGATGGGTGATGAGTGATGGGTGAAATCAAGAGTAAAGACCTTCGCCCATTACCCGTTACCCATTACTCGTTGCCGCTTCTCTCGGCGAGCAGCATCAGTTTCAGGTACTTGTAATAGCTCGCCTCGGCATTGGATACCGCCAGCATGAATCCTTCGCGTCCATCGAGAAACCCGGCACGCAGGACGTAGGTGCGAAAAAACGCCCACGTGCCGTGGCCGATCGCGGTGGCGAGCGAAGCGCGGCGGCCCTGCTGCTGCAGCATGAGCGCGCCCGGCGTGGAATAGGTGTTGATCTTGTTCAGCATCTGCTCCAGGCTGCGGTAGGTCTCGTGCAGCAGGTGCTGTTTCAGTTTTCCCATCGGCCCGTCCGGCAGCAAATGATCGTGAACGATGCCATCGGAATAGCGCGCGGCGCCGCGGCGGAACAGCCGTGAGATGTAATCCGGCCACCAGCCCCCGTGGCGCATGAAGCGCCCGCAGTAGCTGGAAAGGCGCGGGATGCGGTAGCCGACATTGGGGCCCGGCCGCTGGATGACAGCGAGGATTTCGTCGCGCAGCTGCGGACTGACCCATTCGTCCGCGTCGAGGGCGAGAACCCACTCCCTGGTAGCGTGCGATATCGCGCGATTACGCTGCGGGCCCGGACCTTGCCAGTCTGCCGTAAAGGTTTTTGCGTTCAATTCCGCAGCGATCGCGAGCGTGCGATCCGTGCTTCCCGAGTCCACTACGATGATCTCGTCCGCCCATTGCACCGATTCGAGGCAGCGCCTGATGACGGCTTCCTCGTTCTTGGTTATGACGATAACCGACAAGCCCGGACGGGCGGGAGTGGCTGGCACCTGAGGCATTTTGTGACCTGGCGGAAAACGATTAGGATTTCAACTTGCCGGAACGCAAACCGCAGACTTTCTGCTCCCACCGCCAGGCATGGGAAATGATCGTTTCCAAATCGCTGAGCCTGGGCTTCCAGCCCAGATCGGCTCTTGCTCGTTGCGCATCTGCGACCAGAATGGCAGGATCGCCCGGACGCCTTGCGCTCGCGATTGCATTGATGCGACGTCCCGTCACCTGTTCAGCCACGCTGATGACCTGCTGGACGGAGAATCCGCTCCCGGAACCAAGATTGTAGGCGGTGCTCGCAGACCCGCCCCACAGGCGGTCCAGGGCGAGCAGGTGCGCATCGCACAGGTCGGCCACGTGAACGTAGTCGCGGATGCACGTGCCATCGGGAGTCCCGTAATCCCGCCCAAAAAGGCGGATTGCATCCTGCCTTCCCGAGGCGACCCGCAACACCAGCGGAATGAGGTGGGTTTCGGGGTCATGCTGTTCGCCCAACTGGCCCGCCGGATCCGCCCCGGCGGCGTTGAAATAGCGCAGGCTTGTTGATCTCAGGCCGTACGCGTGGTCGAAATCCGCCAGGATCTGCTCGACCATCCATTTGGACCGGCCATAGGGCGTTAGCGGATTCTTGGGGTGCGATTCGTCGATGGGAGTGCGCTGCGGCTCCCCGTAAACGGCGGCAGAAGAGGAGAACACGAAATGCTTCACTCCGCCCTCGACCATCGCCTTCAGCAAGCAGAGAGTGTTGGACACGTTGTTCGCGTAATACTTGTCCGGTTTCTGCACCGATTCGCCCACCTGGATGTAAGAGGCAAAGTGCATTACGCCATCGATCTTGTTGTCGGCAAGAAGCCGCTGCAGCAACAACGGGTCGCCGAGGTCGCCCTGGACGAAGGCGCCGCCGAGCACGGCGTGCCGGTGCCCGGTGGAAAGGTTATCGAGCGCGATCGCGTTGTGGCCTGCGGCCAGCAGGGCCTTGATCATGTGCGACCCGATATAGCCGGCCCCGCCGGCAACCAGGACCGTCTTCATGCCGGTACCACGCTTCTCGCGCCAGTGTTTCCCGCTTCCTGTTCCCCAGCGGATTTTAGCCCTGCGAAAAGCAGCCCGGTGAGCCACGCATAGAGCAGGCCCTCGGTGTGATCGAGCAGCAGCGAGTTGAACAAGCATCCCGCCGCGATCATCAAGACCAGACCGCGCGCGAGGTGCGCCTCCATGGGAGTCGCGAGCCACGGGGCGAAACGCCACTGTCGCCAGAAGAGATGCAGAAGCAACGCCAGGCCGGCCAGTCCGGGGCCTGGTGCACCTTCGCGCCCAGCTCGCGGCAAACGTCGGCGGTCCGGTCATCGCTGCCGGACTCGACCACCACGATCTCGTCAGCCCACGCCACCGATTCCAGGCAGCGGCGGATCGTGGCCTCGGCGTTCTTGGCGATGATGATGACCGAGAGCGTCAAGTACCGGCGCCGTCCCTGATTTCGCGGGGCGCGCTGTGGACTGCGGCAAAGAGCAGCGCGCTCGCCCAGAGATACCAAAGCCGCTCCGTGTGGTCAAGCCAGGTTGACGAGACCAGGCTCGCGACCGCGATCGTCACCACGACGGCGCGCGCCAGCGCTACATCCGGCGGCTCCGGCAGGCGGGCCGCGAGGCGCCACTGGACGATTAGCAGGAACAGCATCACCGCGAGCCCCAGCACTCCGAATTCCACGGCCACCCTCAGATACTCGTTGTGCGGATTCGAGGTATGCATTTCCGGGGCGTGCGGCACCTTCTCGGCGAACGCCGTTGCGAATCCGCCCGCGCCGGCGCCGAGGAGGGGCCGGTCCGCCACGAGAGCCACGCTGGTCCGGTACCAATACAGCCGCTCGCTCATCGAGGTGGCCTGCGGTCGCGCCGGATCGAGCGAGCGATATTCCCACAATGAGCGCTCGATGCGATCGGAAAGCGCGCTGGAGGGCATGAGCCAGGCCGCTCCCAGGGCCGCCGCGGCGATGGCGGCGGCGACAAGCGTGCCCCGCCAGCGTCCCCAGTGTATGCCGAGAAAAACGATCAGCACCAGGATCACCAGTTGACCGGTGCGGCCGTGGACCATGAAAAGCACGTTTACCACCGCGAGCACGGCGAGCGCGGCCCAGGCAACGCGCGCCCGGATGCCGACCGCGTGGCGTGCCCGGACGGCGAACAGTACGGCGGCGAAAGCCATGAGGACGCTCTGCGTGATCGTGAACTTGAACACCAGGGGATTGCTCGGAGTGCCCTTCAGCAAGTCCGGCGGCGGGGTCCAGCCCGCCCAGATTGCGTAGGACAGCAGCAGCGTGACGATCATCGCGGCCGAGAAAGCGTGCCAAGCGAGGGTGCGCGTGCGCGGATCGGAGAAGACCGGGATGAGCATCGGAAGCAGCAGGAACGCGATGCCCTTGCGCAGGGATTCCAGCCACTCCAGAGGAGTCGCTATGGTGTACGCGGCGCTCACGAGGTGGAGCGCGAAGAACGCCACCGCACCGATCGCAACTGGATGGCGCGCGACAAGCGCCAGCCGCTCGCGGAAATCGTTCGACAGCGCCCACAGGCACAGGAACGCCGCGAGCAGGATATTGTCGAGCGCGGTCGAAACCGGCAGCGAGAAACCGAGTGCGATCGCGATCGCCCGTGTTCCCCGGTCGGCGCGTTGTGCGAGAGATGGCGCCCCCACGACTCAGGCCTTCACCAACGCGGCGGGTAGGACGCACGGCAATGGAGCCTCCACTCGACTGGAGTCGGCCGGCTCTGGACTCAGCATGCCGCGCGCCTTGGGCGCAGCCCGCTCGATCCTCCCAGGTCGCCGATGCGGCGCGCCGCCCAACTCAGGAGCCCCCCCGGTACTCCGGGAGCCACTTGCGCAGGGTCTCCTTGACTTCGCTTTCGGTGAGCGGGCGCGGCTGCCGTGCCCATGCGAGGAAGGGGTCGAACCAGCCGGGCTCCGTGCAGCGCGCCTGAGCGATGCGCAGTTTCGGATGCGGCGTGGGCAGCGTGTTCTCGTCTGCGGCGAGCGGCTCTTCAAAGAGCTTCTCGCCGGGCCGCAGCCCGGTGAACACGATGCGGATGTCCTGCTCGGACATGCCGGACAGGTGGATCATCTCGCGGGCGAGATCGGCGATCTTCACCGGCTCGCCCATCTCGAGCACGAAGATCTCGCCGCCCTTACCCATCAGGCCGGCCTGCAGTACGAGCTGCGCGGCCTCCGATATGGACATGAAGTAACGGGTGACCTCGGGGTGGGTCACGGTGATCGGTCCGCCGCGCGCGATCTGCTCGTGGAACTTCGGAATGACGCTGCCGGTGGACCCGAGCACATTGCCGAAGCGCACGATCACGAACCGGGTCGCGCCGCTGCCCTGCAAGTGCTGGCAGACCATCTCCGCGAGTCGCTTGGAGGCGCCCATCACGTTGGCCGGGCGGACCGCCTTGTCGGTGGAGACGAGGATGAATTTTGTCACACCCAGCTCGCGCGCCAGGCGCGCGACGTTCCAGGTTCCGACCGTGTTGTTCTGCACGGCCTCCCACGCGTTGCCGTTCTCCATCAAGGGTACGTGCTTGTAAGCTGCGGCGTGGAACACCAGGGTCGGCCGGTACAGGTCGAGCACCTCGCGCACGCGGTCGGGGTTCCTGACGTCCCCGACGCAGTAGTCCGCCGGGGTGGCAGGGAACCGCTCCGAAAACTCCTGTTCGATCCGGTACAGCGCATACTCGCTGTGGTCAAACATGACAATGCGCGCCGGCCCGAAGCCCGCGATCTGGCGCGCGAGCTCTGCGCCGATCGAGCCGCCTGCGCCGGTCACCATGACGATCCCGCCGCTGAGGAGGCCGTGCAGACCCGCATCGTCCAACGTCACCGGATCGCGCCCGAGCAAGTCGTCGAGCTCCACGGCCCGGACCTGGGAAAAAGTGACTTTACCGCTCATGAGGTCGTTGAACGAGGGGACGGTGAATGCCTGCAGGCCCGCCTCCCGGCACATCTCCAGCGCGCGGCGCCGCGAGGCGTGCGGCGCCGATGGCATGGCGATGATTGCCTGCCCGACCTGCAGCCGCTTCGCGACCGCGGGCGCATCGCCGATCGGGCCGAGCACCTGCACGCCGTGCAGGGACCTGCCGATCTTATCCGGGTTATCGTCGAGCAGGCCCACGACCCGCCAGCGGCCGCCTAGGCTCACTTCGCGCAGCAGCCCCGCTGCGGCGCTGCCCGCCCCGAGGACCAGCACCAGTTCGCGCTCCGAGGTCGTAAGCCCGGCCACCGTCCGCTCTTTCCACGCGCGGTAGGCCAGACGGCCGCCGCCCATGAAGCACATCAGCAGGATGGGATCGATCAGGAGGACCGACCGGGGAACGATCGCGTCCACGTGGAACATGATCAGCATTGCCGGCACGACGGTCGCCGCCGTCGCCACTGCGAGCGCGAGTTGCTTGAGGTCGGGCAGGCTCGCGTAACGCCACATTCCCCGGTAGAGCCCGATCGCCCAGTAGGACGCGCCCTGTAGCGGGACCACCCACCACAGCGTTTCGAGCATGCTCGTGAAATACGGTTCCGGCAGCTCGAGATTGAACCGCAGCCAGTAAGCGACAACCCAGGCCGCCGCGCTCGCCGCGAGGTCGTGCCCGAATGCGGGCAGGGCCTTCGGGCTGATGGCGGCGGTGCCGTTGCGGATCATCGGCTCGGCGCGGGCGCCGTGGCCGTCTGGCGCGAGGTCACCACCTCGTTCGCGCCAGGCGGAGGAGTGGGCGCGAGCGGATCCCGCCGCAAGGCGATGCGGCACAGCTCCGAGCCCGCGCCGAGCCGGCGGAGCGTACGCTCGACCGCCAACAGCGCGCGGTCCCGCGAAACGATGGCAAGCGCGGTCAGGAACAGCAGCATCAGGTCCAGCGTGAGCGAGCGATGGCCGACATAATAGAGCGCGAGCCGGCTTTTCCAGGGCCGGATAAGCTGATTGTAGGCGATGTCCGGCTCCACGACGTCCTTCAGGATGTCGCCCTCGTCGGAGAACACGATGGACGCGAAATCGGTGATGCCGGGCCGCACCTCGAGCAGCCTGCGCTCGGCTTCGGTGTAGAGATCGGTCTCCCGCTTCACGTTGGGGCGTGGCCCGACGAGACTCATATCGCCTTTGAGGACGTTCCACAACTGGGTCAGCTCGTCGAGCTTGTACCTGCGGATGAACCGTCCAATCGGGGTAATGCGCGGGTCGCGTGCGGAAGTCGAGTCCACGCCACTTCGGTCGGCGTTCACCACCATCGAGCGCAGCTTGACCATCCGGAACGTCCTGCCGTTCCTGCCCACGCGCGGCGCGACGTAGAGAGGGGAATGATAGTCCTGGAGCCACACGAGCAGCATCACCGGCAGCAACACGGGGCTCGCGGCGATGAGCCCGAGGGCGGAGGCGAGGATGTCGAGCACTCGCTTCATTTGACCAGCATGCCTGCTTGGACGGTGAGTTTCACGGCGGCCTCGACGATGTCGCCGGTCTTCGCGTAGTAGCCGGCCTCCAGCGCGCGACTGGTGGGCGCCGGCGCATCGGGCAGCGTCAATCGCACCGGGCTCGCCTTCAATGCAGCGGGATCGAGGGACTCGGTCACGCGCGCGATGACTTCGCCGGCCATCCCGCAATTGCGCCAGCCTCCGTCCACCACGCACAGCCTACCGGTGCGCGCCACGGAATCCACCACCAGACGCGCGTCGAGCGGATTGAGCACGCGCAGGTCCACCACTTCGGCGGAGACGCCGCGGGCTTCCAGCTCCTGCGCGGCCTGCAGGCACAGGTGGGTGGTGTAGCCGCTGCCGACCAGTGTCACGTCGCACCCGGACCGCGCGCTGCGCGGACCTTCCCGGCGCAGGTCAGTCTCGCATACCGGGGGCAACTCCTCTTCGAGCTCGTACAGCCAGCGGTCGTCGATATAGAGCACGGGATCGTCGCACAGCACGGCGGCGATCAGAAGATCGCGCGCATCGCGCGGCGTGGCGGGCATCACCACGCGCAGGCCCGGGATGTGCGCGAACCAGGCGTGCAACGCCTGCGAATGCTGCGCACCCTGCTCGCCGCCGCGGTTGATGATGCCGCGGATCGTCACTGCCGGATGGGCCTGGCCGCCGACCATGTGCGACCACTTGGCGGCCTGGTTCACGATCGCGTCCATGCCGTAGAGCATGAAGTCCATGCGCGGATGAACGACGACGGGCCGGTAGCCGTAGAGGGAAGCGCCCACCGCCGCGCCGGTACATGCGAGTTCGGACACGGGGGTGTCGATAATGCGCTCCGTCCCGAACTGCATGTCGAGGTCGGTCATGGAGTTGCCGACGTACCAAGGGCTCCACAGGCCCTGGCCGATCACGAAGACCTCGGGATGCCTGGCGAGGAGATACTCGAACCCGGCGCGGATCGCGCTGCCGTAGGACACTCGGTTGCCGCTCATCGGCGCGCCGCTCCCGCGTACACGAGGTCGAGCAGGGCCGAAGCCGGCGGGAAGGGCGCGCGCTCCGCCCGCTGCCACGCCTCGCCAACGAGGTGCCTCACGTCCCGCTCGATCCGATCGTAGCCCTCGAGGGGGAGATGCCCCGCGGCCTGCAGGGCCTCGGCGAGCCGGCGCACCGGATCGCGCTTCTTCCACAGGGCGAGGTCCCCACCGCGGTTCACGCCGACGTCAACGTCCTCGCGCGGGCCCACGTGGCCGCGCCAGCGGTAGGTGACCGCCTCCAGGAATCCGGGCCCACCGCCCCGGCGCGCGGCCGAGATCAGCCGCCCCGCCGCGCGCGCGACCGCCACGACGTCGTTGCCGTCCACGATGTCATAAGGCACGGCGTGGGCGGCGGCGAAGCGTGCGATCGAGTTCTCGGGCTGGCGCAGGCTGATGTGCAGGTGGCTCGAGAAGAGATTGTTCTCGCACACGAACAGGACCGGCAGCTTGAAGTTGCTGGCGAGATTGAGCGATTCGTGGAGGGCGCCTTCTTCAGCCGCGCCGTCGCCAAAGTAGGCGACCCCGATGTCGCCGCGCCCGTCCATCTTGGCGGCGAACGCCGCTCCGACCGCCAGCGGAACCGTGCCCGCCACGATGGGCACCGACCCCATGAAACCGTTTTCTTCGTCATGCAGGTGCATGGAACCGCCCATGCCGCGCGAGCACCCGTCCGCCTTGCCGAGGACTTCCGCAAGTAACGCGTAGACGTCCCCGCCGAGCGCGAGGTAGTGGGAGTGCGAGCGATGCGTGCCGAAGATGCGGTCGCTCTTGCGCAGATGGGCCGACACTCCGACCGCGACCGCCTCCTGCCCGATCGCGAGATGGCAGGGGCAGGCGATCTTGCCGGCCGTCACCATGTCGCCGATCCGCTCCTCGACCGCGCGGATCAGGAGCATATCCCGTAGTTGCCGCGCGAGCTTCTCGCGCTCCTCGCCCGTGATGTCGAGGGCTGCGGTAAAGGCGCGTGGATCGGCGAGCGCGCCGAGCCGTGGCAACAGAGGGTCGCTCATCGGTAGAAATCCCTGATTGCTGCGCATATATAATCGATGTCGTCGTCGGACAGCGTCGTGTTCATCGGCAGCATCATGCAGCGCGTGAAGAACCGGTCCGTGTACGGGAGGCTCGCTTTGAGTCCCAGCTCCTTGAACTGATGCACCGGCGTGCCGCCCCACTGAATGATGGTCCTGACGCCCCGTTGCTCGAGGTGCTCCCGGAGCCCGTCGCGGCGGTCGGCTTCGATTTCGTAGTTCTGGTAGACGTCGAAATGGGCGGGGTCGGCGTCCGGGGTGGGCGGCAGCGCCAGCTGCGCCAGATCACCGAGACCAGCCTCGTACCGCGCCGCGATTTCGCGGCGACGCGCGATTTCGCGCGGGTAGGTCTTCAGCTTGAAATCCAGGATGGCTGCCTGCAGGTTGTCCAGCCGGGAGTTCAATCCCCATTTAACCACGCGTCCGTCTTTGTCGCGCCCGTGGTCGCGCAGCAGCGCGACTTTCCGCGCGATCGCATCGTCATTGGTAACCACAGCACCGCCGTCGCCGAAGCAGCCGAGGACCTTCGCCGGATAGAAGCTGAAGGTTCCAGCGACGCCGAAAGTGCCCGCGCAACGGTCCCTGAACTTCGAGCCGAGTCCCTGCGCGGCGTCCTCGACGATGAGCAGGCCGTGCCTGTCGGCGATCGCCTGTAGCGCGTCCATCTCGGCGGTGCGGCCGTTCAACTGGACCGGCATGATGGCCTTGGTGCGCTTCGTGACCGCCCGCGCTGCGGACTTCGGGTCGATCATGTGGTCGGGGGCGCATTCCACCAGCACGGGTTTCGCGCCGGCGAAATGGATGGAGGCCGCGGACGCGATATAGGTGTGGGAGGGCACGATCACCTCGTCGCCCGGCTCGACGCCCGCGGCGCGCAGCGCGATGATCAAGGCGTCGGTCCCGTTCGCGACGCCGAAGGCGTGCTTCACGTTGAGGAAGCTCGCGAGATTTGCCTCGAAGTCGCGCAGGTCTTTCTGAAGGATGTAGGCGCCGCGGCGGCAGACGTCGGTGATTACGGCGAGCAGCTCCTTCTCTTGCGTCTGAAACAGCGCGGGATAGTTGAAAAAAGGTATCGTGCGGGTTGCATCCATTTCCAGTTCCTACACCTAGCGTGAGGCGGTGCCATCCTCCATTCGGGTGGCGGCGCAGAGTATGACTTTGTGGCGCCGGTCGGGCTCTCCCTCGGCCAGCCGGGCCGGCGGCTGATAGGGCACCATACCGGCAGTGATTTCGGCGGGCATCCTGACGAGCTCGCCGAATACCAGTCGTTTGAGCATCTTCTTGGCCGCCATCGATTTCGGCATCAGGCCCGACGCGACCGCCAGTTTTTTCACGGGGCGGAGCAGCTTCTGCTTGAACGAAACCTCCGCAACAGGCGTGTCGCCGAAGAACTCGGCGCTGAACCCTCGGCGCGCCAGCGCTTCACCCAGCTCGACGACCCCGTAGTACTTAACGCTGAAAGGACTCACGCTGAAATCGTAAAGGTCTTTGTTCGCCGTAGCAATGAGCAGCCTGCCCCCCGCGCGCAGCACGCGGCGGCACTCGTCTAGAAAGCGCTCGAACGAGGGCAGGTAATAGATCGCTTCAAAGATCATGACGATGTCCAGCGAGCAGTCCTCGTAAGGCATCCGCTGCGCGTCGAACTGCTCGAGCCGGACGCGATCTCCGTAGTGCCGTCTCCCGATGGCGAGTATGTCGCTCGAATAATCTCCCGCCCGCAGGCTTTTCGCAAGCGCCGCGAGATATCCCAGCCCCTGGCCGGTGCCGCAGGCAACCTCGGCGACATCGCGCCCCCGGCAATAATCGCCCGCCCAGTAGTAACGATGACACAGCCGCTCGATCTGCTCACGCGAAACCTCGTCGCCGGCGAGCTCGGTGACCGCAAGGTAGTCGGCGGGAATCGTTCCGGCCTCGGTCATCTTACTGCTGCCGCGAGGCCGCTGTTGACTGCGGCTTCTTGAGCTCGAACGTGAAGATCCAGGCCATCAGCCGAACCAGGGGAATCCGCGTAAGCATCCGGTCGAGCCCGTTCAAGGCGGGGAGCAACCCGGGCAGCTTGCCTCCCAGGATGCTCGTGATGTGCCAGTAACGGATGTCACCGAGCTCGAAAAGCGTCCTCGCCGCCCGCACGTCTTTCAGCGAGAGTATATGCGCCTTCTCCCAATCGGTGCGCATCTGCGGCGTAAGATAGCGGTAGAGCTTTATCGCGGGATTGTAGTCCAAGGCTTCCACGGCGAGTATCACACCTTCCGGTGCCAGGATGCGAGCCAGTTCCGGGTACGCGTGCGTCAGGTCGAGATGGTGCAGCATGCCGCTGCAGATGACGACGTCCACGCTCGCATCGGGCAGCATGGTATTTTCGGCATCGGCCTGCACGAAGAGGGTCTTCTCGGCTAGTCCGGCCTCAGCCGCATCGCGCCGGGCATTCTCCACTGAAACGCGGCTGATATCGATGCCCACGGAAAGCAAAGCCCCGGATCTCGCTGCCTTCAGGGCATTAGAGCCGTCACCGCACGCATAGTCGAGGAACACCTTGCCCGGAGCGTGCGTCCTGATCCAGTCATCAACGTAGCGCTTCGAGAGCTCGGTAGCGACGTAGTACTTCTTGTTCCCGTAGAACCGCTCGTAGGTGTCCTGGTCGAGATGCCCGGCCCGGGAGCGGTCCCGGTGCGCGTCGTGGAACTCCAGCTCTTTGCGCTTGCGTTCATCCAGACTGGCCAACCACGTTGCGTCGCTGATCGCGTCGATCCGGCGCAATCCAGATCTTAGTCTTTCCAGACGATTTTCCACGGGCCAAAAAATGGGCTCTCACATTACTTTTCACGGCAGGCCGATGTTGGCCCGAGGCCTCTTGACTACTAGCAGGTCAATATCAGGCCCCATTGGGGCTCAATGCTCGTGTCCACCAGTCGCGCTGCGTCGGTACTCGGAACAGACGGTCTCAAGGTGCTCGATCATTCTCCCGTAAACCTTGTTTGCGACAAAACGCTCGCGGAATGTCGCGTCTGCGTTGGTCGAAAGGCGCGATCTCAATTCCGCGTCCTCGTAGAGCCTACACAAGTTCTCGGCCAGCCCGGCCGCGTCGGCGTTCTCATATGCTAGGCCGCAATTATACTGGGCGATCAGGGTACGCACGGCACCGTCCAGACTGGACACGATAGGCAACCCGGCGGAGAGGTACTCGATTACCTTGTTCGGGAGGCTGAGGGTAAAGCTGCGCTCGCTGCGGTAGGGAGCAAGCCCGGCAAGCGACAATCGCATGAGAGTCCAGATCTCCGCGGACTGTACCCAACCGGGAAAGAGAACATTCTGTAGACCGTGCGCGAGCACGCGGTAGCGGTCGAGCCTGTCCCCTGATCCGCACAGCACGAACTTGAGGCTGGGGCAACGCTCTCGCAGCATGGCGGCTGCTTCGATCACCGTTTCCAGTTCGAATTGCCTGCCGATTGTCCCGAAAAAGCAGGCTATGGAGTCTCCGGGCTGCAATCCGCGGGCCCGCCACAGCGCACGCGCGGCATCCGCGGATTCGGTGGGCGGCGGTTCATCCACATAGCCATGGGGAAAGTCCCGGTCCAGCCGCGTTCCGGGGCGTCCCGCGAGCCGGAGCCCCCACTCGACGAACTGGGGCGTGATCCCGATGACCGCGGTCGCCCCGGCGCAGGCCTCCCGGGTCGCGCGGAACAGCGGGTGCAGCATGATGCGGGCGAGCGGCCGGAGCGCTGGAGGGACGATCTCGACGAACACGTCTGGCCAGAAATCGCGGATGTCGAGCACGACCGGAACACGCTCGCGGTGCCCGTAGCGCACCGCCTCCACGCTCAACTCGATCGTCGGGAACGAGCAAAGTATGAGATCGGGTTTCATTTCGGAGTGTGACTGGACGGCGAACTTGCGTGCGATCTGCCGGTGATCGACGAGCCGGGAGAGGCTCACGTTGCTGCGATAGCCGCAACCGTGCAACAGCTTCAGGCACAGCCCCGCCCTCGCCTCGATCGTCCGGTCTTCGGAAAAATGAAACCGTTTCCGGAAGTGGTCGAAAGCGGATGTCCACCAGACAACCTCATGGCCCCGGTCCGCGAGCAGGTTCGCGAGAATGCCCGTGCGCAAAAGGCGGGGTTGACTATTTTCGATCGGCAACGGCTCCCCGACCGTGAAAAGCCAGACGTGCATCGGCAAGGCTTACTCCCGCAGAGGCGGCCAGCCGAGGCGTTCACGCAACCCGATCGTCAGGTCATGCGCAATCAATATGATACGAGGGAGGTACCGCTCGGCGAGCAGCCGGGCCCCTACATAACCGAGAAACACTATCTGCGCGCTCGAGATAAGGTAGATTGAGATGCCACTGAACAGTCCGACGAGAAACTTGAATGTCAGAAAGCCGAATACAAAGGTGTTGAGGAAGTCCTTTTTGAGGAGGGAAAACACCCTTGCCACTACGAACAGATTAGCGAAGACCAAAAACGGCGAGATGACCGCGCCGAATGTTCCCATAACGGCGTAGCCTTCCCCGACAAAGAAAGAGTTTGCCGTACCGCCGAGGTTGGCGTTCTCAGCGGGACCAGTAACCTGCATAATTATGCGCCCGGGCGCATCGGCGGAGATGGCGAGCCAACTCTTCACATACGCAGGCAAAAGAGACGCAAGCGGAGCTGGATTGTCGCGAAACACTTCGAAGTAAGACGGCAGATCAGCAAATTCTCCTAGGAACACCCGAATAATGAGCGTCTCGGCGACGTATCCCACATCCCAAGACTTCAGAGAAAAAGCAAAGATACCAGCAAAGGCGAGTGCCGCGACAGTCAAGCCGGTGAATACGCCCCGCAAAGACCAAATACCCAGGAGCAGTCCGATTACCAATACTTCCAGGATCAGGTAGCCGACCGGTGCCTTCTGGAAATTTAAAGTGACAAACCACGCGATCACTGCGAGTGTAACGAGCATTACCCACCAACGCCGAAAAAAAGCAATGGCGATCACTGTCGCGGCTGCGCAAAACACGTTTAACCCGAGCGAAAAAATACCCAAATTGATTGTGCGAGCGATCTCGGCACGTTTGATGTTGAGATCGCGCCATCCAAGGTCATAAAAGGTGGCCACCGGATGCTGATACCCAAGCTGCATGGACAGTATCCATCCGCACGCGAGAGTGCCGACGACGGCGACAGCCCAGCACGCCCCATAGTTATGCTCAGACCAGGTCACGAGCGGTCGGGCATCGTACTTACGTAGCGTCGCACTCAGAAATAGGGCATAAAGTAACGCCAAGATCAAACATCCATAGAGCAGCCAAACATAAGCGTCCCAGACGAGGGCGGGGTCATGGTCCCGGATAAGGTAAACGTACGCAGTGTACGTATACGGAAAATACGCTGGATGCTCCTTCAGACCTAGTTGGTACTCGAGCTGAAAATACTGATCGTCATGTGGCAAGAACCCCAGTACGATCGGGGGGCCTATAAGACCGAAAACCAACATGTATAGGAGATAAATACGGGCGATGGCCATGTTGAATGATGGAAAAGGCTAAATAAGCGCAGACCGGGAATCCCCGTGGCGATACGATTACTTACCCACAAGCTGGCTATATATGCGAAGCAGCTTCTCCTCTTCGCATTTCCAATTGAACGCAGTTTCAACGAGCCGGCGTCCATTTTCACCCATCCGCCGGGCTTCACTGTCGTGAGCCAGGAGGTGGCTGATCGCACGCGCAATCAGCTCAGGCTTTTTCGGATCCACACAGAGGCCGCACTGATTGCCTTCGATAAGCTCCACCCAGCGAGGGAAATTCGATGCCACGACGGGAAGCGCTGCGCCCCAATATTCATAAAGCTTGATTGGCTGTGAATCTACGTAATTGGGCGTCGGGTGCAGACAGACCAAACCGACCTTGCACTGCGACATTAAAGACATTACCTGCTGGCGATCAATGAAACCGTAGTAGCGGACCCTGCTCCAGGATGGGAGACGTTTCATTTCCTGCAAGAGGCCTTCGTCCGAGAACGAACCGGCGAGGTGCAGCGTCACATCCGCGTAATCCAGAGCCCGGATAATCTCTTCGATGCCGCGCGCGCGGGAAATCAAGCCAAGGTAGCACACTGCACGCTCCCGATTGTCCCAGTCGACGGTTTTCTGAAACTCGCGGGGGAGAGGGTAGTTGTTTACGACAACGGTACTGCCATTGAATTTTCGGAAGCGCTCCCCGATAACGGGTGTCGCCGCCACCACCGAGTCGAAGCATCGGACTGCAAACTCTTCGAACTTCTCTGCCACATGCGCGACTAGAGGGCGCAGGGCAGGGCTGATCCAGTTCTTAATCATGATTTGACGGGGCAAGTCTTCGTGCGCGTCGTAGATTACCTTCTTACCCACAATCTTGAGCAGGAGGCCAACGGGGACCAGCTCCGGGTCGTGGATGTGATAGATCCTAGCTCGAGTCGCAAGCGCGCGGACGAAGGCGAGCGCGCTCGTCACCAGCATACGGATTACACGATTTCGTGGCTTGGGAAGACCGACGATCGAAATGTTGTCTATCCGCTCGTCGTGCTCATGGGGTACCACGAAGCTGACGTCGAATCCGGCTTCTGCAAGCGAGCGGCACTCCTTGTGGAAAATGCGCACGTCAAATGGCGGGTGGACCGTAGAGACGTGGCTGATCTTGTAGCCTAACGGAAGGTGACGGAAAGCTTGAGTCATACTAGTGCCGGTCGGGCTGCCGACGCGCGCGTGGGCGGCTCTATAGGCGAGCCCCCTCGAAACAAGCGCGGGCGCCATCGTCAGCGCGAATCCGTGACTGATCAGGCTGACCACGTAACCACTCTGGACGCGCATGAGGGTCTGTCATCCTACGGTCGCCAAGTGGGAGAGGAGAATAGCCGCACAATGCCGAAAGTATACTTTGACCGTCACGTCGAGCAAGAAAACGGCGGCGCGACTGGACAGAGGCGACGCTATGCGGAGATAACCTATGTTGGCGAGGCGATATCCAACGGATGTATTAATCAAGGGCGAAGCCAGTCATTGTTGTCACAATATAGGCTGATTCCTAAGCCGGGCCGTTTCCAAGATTCCCGCGCACAGTTTCGCCGCAGTCACGGAGCAGAGCGCAACGCTGCAAGTAGTTGGAAAAGTCGATCCTGACTCATCCATGGCCGTGTTCACTTTCATCCCCGGCGTAGTCGGGCACTGAGACGATCCTTGAGCTGGAACAGCCAGGCGTTCGACGGGTAATCGGGGTAACTGCGGTGCGGCAGCGCAAGGATGGAATCGAACTCTACCTCACTGATCCCGAGCTTTTTTGCCACGAACTCCTTCTCTTGCAAAAGTTTGGTTTCGCTTTCCGGAGGTTTGCTTAGTTCGGCGAGCGCTTCCTCCCGGGTCATCTGGCTGCTCACGATAAGGCTCGAGAGGTGAGCACGACGCTTGTCGTAGCCGAACTTGATGGGGAGATAGTAAGCCTGAAAGAACCGCGTGAAGAGGGACTCATAATGCTTGCCCCCATAATCGCGCCACCCGAGCTTGTCCCCTATGAGCCGCTTCGCGTCGGCCTTGTTGTAGGGCAGGAGATCGAGCAGCCGCACGGTGCGGATGCCTCGTACGAGGGGGTACCAGAGATAACGCTGGAAGAATCCCAGCGTCGGATAGCGCCTGAGCCTTCGTGTGCCGAATCGGCGGTGGACGGCCTTCACGTGCCGCAGGTCCGAGGCGTTGTAGCCCCAAGCCTTGGGCAATATGAACTCGGTCGCGGCGTTCCCGCCACTGATGACGTAGCGGATGTCTTTTTCCGCAGCGGTGCGAAACAGTACGGCGAGGAACGCATGGTCCTGGGGTATATCGCTGTTCGCTACAGATGCCCTGAAGAAAGCGAGCTGCAGGTCACGCATTTCCTCCCAGTCCGCGACGAATGTGTAGAGATCGATGCCGAGCGTCTTGACGATGTTCTCGATGTTGTTGACCGCCAGTTCGGAATTCCATCCGCTGTCGAAGTGAACGGCAAGCGGGCGCAATCCGAGTTCCTTCACCTTGTAGGCAACATACGTGCTGTCAACGCCTCCGCTTACCCCCATGATGCAGTCGTAATCGCGTCCCCTGCCCGCAGACTTGATCTCTGCAATCAACGCCTCGAGCCGGCGGGCGCCTTCCGGACTGGCGGCGCGCTCCAGGATCGGCCGCCCTTGGACTTCGAACGCCTGGCAATGACTGCATATGCCAGCCTCATTGAAGGTGATGTCCGGGTCGGAGGTGTCCATCACGCAATGCGTACAGATGCGATAGGTGTCTTCTTCCATCGTGCGGTTCGGTGGTTAAAGTGCCGCGAGCTCGCGCGCGGTCGGATAGCTGATCAGCACGGCGCGGTGGCGCCCCTGGAACACGAACAGGCTGCCCGCTGCGACCGCGGCGGCGCCGCCGTCGCGCAGCGCCCTGGAAAAATCCTCGAGCCGTCCCGCGCCGCCGCAGGCGATGACCGGGATGTCCACTTCGCGGCAGACCGCGCGGATGAGGTCGAGATCGTAGCCCTGCATGGTGCCTTCGCGGTCGATGGAATTCAACAGAATCTCGCCCGCGCCGAGTGCCTGCATCTCCGCGCAGTATGCCACCGGCTCGCGGCCGGTGCGCTTCCTGCCGCCGCGGGTACGGACCTCCCACCGGCCGAACAGCGATTTCTTCGCGTCCACCGACACCACGATGCTCTGGCTGCCGATCGCCCCGGCCATGCGCCTGACTTCCCCGGGATCGTCGAAGGCCACGCTGTTCAACACCACCTTCTCGACGCCGAGGCCGATGATGCGGCGCGCCTGATCGAGCCGCCGGATGCCCCCACCGTAGGCGAGCGGCATGAACGCCTCGCCCGCGACCTGCTCTATGAGTTCGAACTGCGGCGCGCGGTCTTCGATGGTGGCGTCGATATCGAGCATCGCGATCTCGTCGACCTCCTTTTCGTTGAAGATCCTGACGGTATTGACCGGATCCCCGATGTACGTGGGTTTCCTGAAACGCTCGGTCTTGACGAGACCGCGCCCCTTGAGCAGCAGGCAGGGGATCACGCGCGGCCGCATCGTCCTAGTGCAGATGGCGCGCGAAGTTTTCCAGCAGCCGCATCCCGAATTTGTGGCTCTTCTCCGGGTGAAATTGCACGCCCAGGATGTTTCCGTTCATGATCGCCGACGGAAATTCCGTGCCGTAAGACGTGACGCCGAGCACGGAGGCCGGATCGTCGCATGCGACGTAGTAGGAATGGACAAAGTAGAACCGGGACTCCTCCTCGAGCCCCGCGAACACGCCGCCGGGATGCAGCGCCCGCACCGTGTTCCATCCCATGTGCGGTACCTTGATCTGGGGCGCAGTGACGCCTGGGGCGAACCGCCGGCAGCGGCCCTTGATCCACCCCAATCCGGCGCACGCGCCTTCCTCGCTTGCTTCGACGAGCAGCTGCATTCCGAGGCAGATTCCCAGCACGGGCGCGCGCTCATCGACCACCTTCCGGGTCAACGCCGGAACGAGCTGGCGCTGCGCGAGGTTTTGCATGCCCTGGTCGAACGCGCCGACGCCGGGCAGTACCAGCCGGTCGGCCCGTATGATGTCCTCGACGCTGCCGGAGACCGCGCACTCGACCCCGATTCGCTTGAACATGTTCCGGATGGAACCGATATTTCCGAGTCCGTAGTCGACGATGACGAGCAAGTTACGTGCCTCCCTCAGCCTCTTACCAGGCGCTCCCGGTATACGAGCACAGCATAGTAGACCACGAGCACGCTCACACAAAGTGAAAACTGGAGGACCGCAGGCTCGGTGAACGTGGTCACAACCGCGAATACCACTGAGAACCCACCGAGCACCATTGCCACGCGACGCAACAGTGACCACAGTGCGGACAGGCTGAACGCAGCTACGCGGTACACTCCAATGAGATACGCGGCATGATAACCCACTGAAAGAACGGAATACACGGCCACACAACCTGTAGGTGTTACACCATTCGCAAGTAACCCTGCGACTGTGAGGATGATGACGAAGTCCGAAATCACCTGAATATAGAGCTGCACGTCTTGTCTTCCCGCTACGACGTAGATGCGCTCGGGCCAGCTCGTGAAAAGGAACAGGAATGCTGCGGGCGAAAAGATCGTGGCAAACAGCCCGGCCTCGCGCCACGTAGGTCCGAAAATCCAGGCGAACAGATCCGGAGCCCACCACGCGAACAGAACGAACCCAGGCCCAAAAATGTCGATAATGCGTTCCATCAGCCGGTTCGCGAGTGATTCCAGCTGCGGCTTGCCGAAATGGTCTGTAGCTTCTTTGTAGAATACTTGGCCGAGAGAATTGGAGAGAAATGTGATCGGGACGTATAGAACGGTGCGGGCGAGCCCCCACAATCCGGCGGCAGACAACTGACCGAAAAAGGAGAAGGCGACGATCAGGAATTCTTTCGAAAACGCGCCGATGAAACTATAGGGCACGTTGTATAGCGGAAATTTCCGGTACCGAATACCTACTTCCCACATGCGCGCCGCGGAAATCCTGTGGGCCCGCCAAGGGAAATCGCGTCCCATCTGCCAGCCGAGTGTTACGCACGCGGTCATCTGGCCGACGAGCCGACCGAGGATCAGTCCGTTAATGGAGGTCTTGGCGAGCCCCAGCAGTACGCTAAAGCCAGCGGTGCTGCCTTGAAGCGCAATTGCATTACCGGCCAGGGAGCGGTAACGCTTGCGGCGGTTGGCCCAACTGCCCAAGGTCTGATTGACCCCAAGCAGAATCACCATGACCGGCACAAGCCAGAGCCAGGTAACTTCCCGAGAACGGAGCATTAGTTCAGCGACCGTGTCACCGAATGCGAGCACGATCGTGAATCCCACGAAACCCACCGCTAGGCATAGCACCATGCAAAGCGCAACAACATTAACGGCATCCTCTTCAGCCTCAGGCAGCACTATCGCGAGATCGTAGCGGGCCGTGGCAATAATCGACAGTACCGCGGCCAAACCGAGGAAAAGAGCAAAGCTTCCGAACTGTTCAGGGGAAAAAAGGCGCGTAAGCGCGGGAGAAACTGCGATCGGGATGAGCTGCGCAATAGTCATCCCGGTCATCATCGTAAGGACATGCCGCGAAAAATCTGATCGAGGAATCAATCGGGGGGCCATCGCGAACAGCGAATTCTTTTCGGGTTTTAGTGGTTTCTCCATTACGGCTGCCATTGTATCTTGCCTAGCACGGTCCTATTGGGCTCACCGTTTCGCGCATCTTGCCAACGGTGCGCGAACATTATCAAGAACGAGGATTCGGTCAACTGGTTCGACCAGGTTTTCGGCCACCCTGAGAACGCGCACCGCTACCCACCAAATTCGATCCGGTTGCTCCTTTATGTGAAGCGCCACAAAGCGTCGTCGCCCACGTTCTTGAGAGTTCCCGATATGTCGCAGGAGGCCATTTGGTTTCACCGGCCGCCTCTTCTCGAGCTCTGGAGCGCCGGGAACTACAACTTGGATCGCGCCCTAGGATTGTGCATCCAGTTGCATTACACGTTGTTAATACGTAAGTACTGGACTCTTGACGCTTATGTGATGGTGCTGCGGTTGCACAAGTAAGGGCGCTGCAGTCCCGCGGGGGGTCTTTGAACCAATTGCATCTATTCGCGCTGGGGACGAACAACAAGCACGTGCGAGTTTTCAAAGGCAACCGGAAGACTCGTCGGATGGGACATTTTTGACTTGAGAAGCACGAAGTAGTCGATCGCGTACTTCGCACCCATCTCGACTCGCCATTCATCCCCAGCGCTATAGAATCGCCTGGATGCGAGGTCTGCCACAATGTCGGTTGCATTCCAAGCGGGCCGCTGATTCAGGTGATCCCAAAGGTTCACGCCCAACTCCCGCAACCGCTGAACGCCGTCGGCGAACAGGTCTGCCTTGGTCCTGTACACGACGCTCGTATAAATCCATTCCCGCGTGTTCCCGAACGAGCTACGCTTGGAGTAGTCCCGCCATCCATAGTGTATGGCGGGATCAACCATGAACAGAGCATCATGTTTGGTGTTATCCCGCGCCCATAACTGGGCCACCAAAAATGCCTGAGCGGTCGGCTTGTCCCCCACAAACGAACTGTGCCTGCCGACCCACGAGAACCAGAGCAAGCCGACGGCGGTGAGAACTACGGTGGTGTTGATGCCGGCCGACAGACCTACCTTCCAGAACCGATTCCCGATCTCGAAAGCCAGCAGCGCCAGGAGCGTTAACTCGAGCAAGGAGGAGCTTCCAACGGCCACGTGGAGTGCCATGCTCCCGGAGGAGAATCCAAGCAGGAAATAGATCAGGGGAACCGCAAGGTTTAGCGCAACTAGTATTGCCAGCATGGTTCTTGATCGAGATGACCGCACGTTCTTCCCGCGCGCCAGGAGCGCCGGGATAACGAGCGCAGCAGCTGCATAGTTGGGGAAACCCGGTTGCAGCATGAAGGGTGATACCAACACAGCGAGCGCGATTGCCTTGCGCCAGACGGGGCCCTCGCGAACATCACTTACGAGCCCGGGAATGACTACCAAGACACCAATGAGGTTGAATATCTCAGTGGAACGATGCAAGGCCAATCTCACCAGTAATGCCTGCGGCGGCCAGACGGATATGAGCACGCCGATGACGGCCAGGGCCAGTACGGCCCACGCGCAGGAAGCAAGCCGTCGTTCCATTTCTTCCGTGGCGGCTGTGCCAGGCAGGTAGTAAGCAAAGAGCGCCGCCAATGACAGCAACGGCGCCAGCGCTTCCCAGTAGCGCGTGGTGAACATCTCGTTATGCACCGGCGAAAACTCGTAGCCGAATCCGCGGATCACCGAAACCCATTCGAACAGGGGCATTGCTTGACCCAGAACGGCTTGCGGATCGACCGTGACCAGAAACCACGCCCCCGAAATTCCGACGAAAACGAGCAGGGGCCCTGCAATGTCCAGTGGGCGCAGCGGCCGTTCCGTGGCGAGGTAGACGATCCCGGCAACGGCGAATCCAAGCAACGCTACGGTCGGGTGCACCGTGTATGCGATGCCCAGCACGGACGCCGACCAGTAATAGCGCTTCGTAAAGAAGAGTGCCAGGCCGACCATACGCAGGCCAGCCCCCACGCCGTAGTAGAGCCCCCAGAATTGCGCAAGAGATTGCCGTGCGAGGTCAATCTTCATGGCATTGCTGCTAATAACAATAGCGATGACGACCGCCACTGCGAGAGGGGTCAAAAGCTCCTTTTTTACAGTGGTGCGAAGCAGCACGATGGTGCCTGCCACGACCAGGATGATCTCGGCGGCAATCATCGGCCACACAAGGGCCGACGCCTCCACGCTGAACCAGGACTCGGCTGCCAGATACAGGTACATCCAGCTCGAGGCGCCGTATGCGTCGGTGCCGCCCGGAAAGTCCAACGCAAAATTTCCGGGATGCAGCACGTGGTTCACCCAGTCCATCGGGGAGAAGCCGCCCCAGGCGTACTTCAAGTGAATATCGCGCGCGTGGGACCACCACGTTCCAATGGCGAACAGCGCAATCAGCGCCGATCCGACGGCAACGGGAGGGAGTCCCAGGAGACGCCGCTTGCGCGGGTCAACCATCACTAGAGACGGACACTGAATTGTTCCCCGTCAGCTATCCTGTCGCGAACGCAGCACAGCGGTGATCTGGGAGGTGAGGCTGCGGACTCCCGTCGTCTCGGTAACGACGATCCACGCAGCGGCAACGGAGCTGAGGAAGAGCTGCCCTGCGTGCATTGCGAGCGCAATCGGAATCGCCTCCTCGACAGAATAGCCATAGCCCTTCAAGGCGAACACGACAGCGGCCTCGTAGGTGCCGAATCCGCCGGGCAGCGCGGGGATCGCCCCGCCGACCATCGAGAGGACGAAAATAACCAAGGCACCGGAAATGCCGATGGACGCATTGCCCGAGATGTGCAGGAATAGGTAGACGTTCGCCAGCGACGAGAGCCACAGGCAGGCGCCATAGCCGAGCGCGCCGTAGATGGTGCGATCCTTGACACGAGCAACCAGCTGCGTGTTGACGCGCATGACCATCTCGCGGAGCCAGGCGCCTGGGATGATCCTGACGGCTGCGGACACGATCATCTCTAGGAGAGGCAGCGCAAGCAGCGTGGCGACGGCCGCAATCATGAGCACCACGAAGCCGGGCCCGGGATCGGCGAGTGCGAGCCATATGCTGGCCACGGCCAGGATGCCGAGGATGATAATGTCGGTCAGGCGCTCGAGGAATACGGCGGCGAGCCCGGCGCTTGCCGCCACTCCGTCATGGTCGCGCAGGTAGGTCACCTTGAGCACTTCGGATAGCCTGCCAGGCAGGAGGAGGTTCATTCCACTCGAAAGCAACAGCGCGTTCAGTACGGTTGTGAAGCGCGCGCTGTCGGGTCCCACAAGCAGGCGCAGGCGCAACGCGCCAAACAGGAAGCTGACCGCGACCAGCGGCTGAATCGCTGTCGCGGCAACTAGCAAATCCGGCCGAAAGTAATTCAGCACTAGAGACAGATCGACTTGCCGGAGTAATAGTGCCACAAGCAGCGCGAAGAGCGCCAGCCTGAACAGCGCCGATCGCCAATTGGTAAGAGTGGATGACATGTCGTCAGACGGCGGTGAGCCGGCCGCCGGCATTACACGGATTCCGCGCGACGAAGTCGTCAGGGCCGCCGCGATCCATCAGGTGCGCGGTGCAGCAGAAGGCCCCATAGGACGCCCTAGATTCTCGAGCAATCAAGACAGGCGATCAAATTCAAGTCGGCGAATGGCAAGAGCAGCGGAAGAAAGCGTATCGTTTGGATATGAAACAATCCACATTCGAGTATGTGCCGGTAGACTCCCCTGAAGTCCCAGACATGCTCAAAGGCGATTACTTTATCGTAATTGATGCCGTATTTCTTCATGAACATCCTGCGGCTGGTCAGCTCCCGGCCGATGTTCCACAGCAGCCCGCCTTCGCAAGGCAGGGCAATGAGAAAGGTCCCCGCCGGCGCCAGCACGCGGTGCACCTCGGAGAAAACCGATTGCAGGTCGGCGATATGCTCCAGGTTGTAGATCGAGATTACCGCTTGGAATGACGCTGCGGGAAACGGCAGCCGTCGCGCGTCGCACCTGAGGACGCGGCCACGAACATCTTTCCAACGAGGCGTATTCGCGTGTACCGAGGAATACTCGGACGCGAAATAGTCCTCGCGCCGTCCCGCGTAGAAGAGCGAATGCCGTCCCGCTCCGAAGCCGATTTCCAGCACCTTGCCGGCGGGTGTCCGCTGCGCAACCCACTGATGCCCGAGATCCTGGATTTTTCCGTTCAGGCCCTGATAGATGTCGGTCTGAAAGTTGTTCGAAAGCCGGAGGAATTTCTGGACGTCCTCGTCATCCGCCGAGACATCTTGGTACGTTGCCCGCGCCCTGGACCAGAACATAACCGCGTCGCCTCGTATCCGGCCGTCAGCCCGCTTTCAAATTGTAGCTGAGGACGTAGGGCTTGTTTGCAAAGAGGTTCGCTGCCAGCAGCTCTACCAGACCGAACAGGTGGCCGAAGAAGCGCGCCGATTTCAGCGCCGCCGCAGGACGGCCGTGGATGATCCGGCTGGCAACACAACTTAGCTGAAATCGCTCCTCGAGCATGCCGAGATAGCGGCCGGCGTCGAGGATGTAGAACTGCCCCTGCGGGAACTGCTTCCGGAAGAAGTACTCCACCCCGTCGCGTTGCGGGCAGGGATCCACCAGCGTCAACTCGCCGCCGCCGGCAAGCGCTTGCTTCATCACGGCGAGCGTGGTCACCGGGTGCCGCGTCCGGTAAAGAACGGCGCGCATGATGACGACGTCGAATGCCCGTTGCGGAAGGTCAAGGGCTTCGACTTCTCCGTCGCGGATGTCGAAGCCCCGCCGCTGGAGTTGCGCCACCAGGCCGGGAACGATTTCCGTTCCTACCACGGAGTTGCCGAGAGCCTGAAGTATTTCAAGGAATTCTCCAAAGCCACAGCCTACGTCGAGAATGCGCAGGTTCCGTGGGCGGCGCGTCAATAGAGGCACTTGAAGTACGTGCAGCGAAACTGCATCGAGAGCGCTGGAAAGCGAGAATTTCAGATTGCGGTTGCGGAGTATCTCCTTGAGGAAGGATTTGCGGAGCGATTGGAGCAGGCTTCCGTCCAGATAAGTCAGGTCCGCCAGCGATTTTGCGTATAACAGGGGAAATGCGCGCAAGGCATAGACGTGGGATGGAAAGGCTATCCCGCACGCCGCGCAGTGGTACAGGGCACCCTCGATATCGGGAAGCGACCGGTTTGCCTCGGCGGTTTCATGGTAGCGCACCGTAGCGAGCGCCTCCCCATTCGGCGCCGAGCAAAACGGGCAACCGGTGCGCCGTTCGAAATAGGGCTGGCCGTCGCCCGCATCGGACATGTTTCAGTACACCATGTCGCAGCGGGTGCACGCCGGGAACCGGCCGTGCTTCCGCAGATCCCTGCGCCAGGCGTTCGCTTTCTCGCCGTTCCAGACGTCCAGGAAAGGCCGTTCATTGATGTTGCCCAGGGGAACGTAGTAGCAGCGCGTATAGGGTATGACCTCTCCATCCGCCATGATCTGGGCGATGTACCAGGTGCTCATGCAGGGAACCTTCCCCATGAATTCCATCGGCCGGTGGTAGTACTTCTTCAGCTCGTCCTTGTCGAAAAACGGCATGAAGCACACTCTGTCCCCGCCTTTTGCCTGTACTTTCTCCATCTGGGAGAACAGCACGTCTATATCCACTTTGCCGGGGTGCACCTCGTCGCTGAGGCAGTTCACGGTGGCGGCGTACTTCTTGCCCCATTTCAGGTTGTGGGCTTGCGCCATTTCCGTCGTGACGAAGTTCATGTTGGTAAAGTTGATGCGGTCCACCGGGTATTTCGCAATGGCGTCGAACAGCTCCTCGAGCCGGTGGTAGTTCAGGTTCATGATCGTGGCACAGACCAGGACTTCAGCATCGTACCCGTGCCGCCGCACGGCGTCCTTGAACCGGACGATGCCCTGAGTGGCGCGCTCGAAGACGTCCTTACGCCCTCGTATCACGTTATGCAACGCCGGCGCGCCGTCAATGCTCACGTTGAGCCGGGTCAATCGCGCGGCGGCGAGTTCCTCGGCGCGCTCCGGCAGGTCGTAGGCGCCGGTCGTGACTGCGACGTCCAAGCCGGCTCCGCTCGCGTATTCCACCGCTGCTGCCAGTGGCTTGTACATCATTGGTTCGGTGCCGTTGATGGCGATGGTCGGCCGGAAATCCTTGACTTCATCAATGACACTCTTGAACCTGTCGAGCGTGATCTCGTGCAGCTTGCGGTCTATGCGCAGGTTCTTGTAGAAGTTCGAATCCTCGTTGAACGTGCCGACATCGCACATTTTGCAGTGAAGATTGCAGACGCTGTTGACGTTCCAGTAGAGAGTGATCGGGGGACGCGCCCGGCCGCTGGGGCTTACGAGGTACGGCAGTCCCTTCCAGGCGAGCTGGAAGAGCGAGGCCCCCTCGCTGATGCCGGGATGCTTTGCGGCGTGCAGGGCCTTCTTGAGTACGTCGAGTCCGATTTTCACGTTGATTCCGTCAGGGCGACCCTATTCTTGTCGTAAACGGGCCCGCGGTGGAGACGGGCGCGGCTACCTGTTCCATCCAGCCGGAGGGAAGCGCGGCCAGTTCGGCTTCCTGGAAATAGCGCGAGCTCGCCATGTGCGTGCCCGTGACGCGCCGGCAGCGGTACAGCGCACCGTCCAGCAACATCCCGCGCGCTGCCATGCCGAAGGAAAAACTGTCGGTTATCGTGACCATGTTGTCGCTGATGTCTATCCTTCTGTCGAGGCGAACCGGCGCCGTCACCTTGTTGCCCATCAGTCTTTTCACCACGATCTTCCGGAACCAGTCGGCAACCCACTGAATGCGCAATATCGTCAGGTTGAGTAGTCGCAGAATGATGAGCCGGGAAGGGGTTACCTCGTCGTGTAGCGAGCGGCGGAAGGCAGCCTGCAGCTGGAGAATTTCCCGGGAGCACTGAAGCAACTCGCCGGAGTCCGGCATGCGGGTAAGCCAGCTATCCGTATCTCCCGTGGATTTTAGCAGGTAGCCGCTGTCCTCATACGTCAGTTCCCACTGGTCCCGCGCCCTGGAGAATACAACGACCACCCCGCCCAGACGCCAGTTCACGTATACCACGCGGTCTGCAGAGCGTCGGATGGCGATTCCCGCCTTTGGGTAATCGACCGGCCCAACTACGGCCGGAGGAACACCGGTCAATTCGGGCGCCGGGGCGGAAGCGTCCGCTGCGTCCCGCGCATCGTCCGCGAGGCGGATGGCGTTGCAGAAGTCCAGCTCCGAAGGGAGCGGCACCCTTCGCCTATCCCATGCCTCCCGTACCTTGGCCGCAAGCCCGCGGAACCGCCCTTCCCGGCGCGCCAGGATCTCGAATGCGGACGGATAGAGAAGCGCCGTGGACCGACTTCCCAGCATCGGATGGAGCGAGCCGTCCGGCATCATGAGCTCCCCTACGAACTCGGCGGCCTTCGATATTACCGGCCACAAGTCGCTTCGTTCGTTCAGTTCAGCGATCTTTGCGAGATAGCGGAGCGTGCGGGTCTGATAGCCGGGGTCGGGGCCGGCATATTCCTCGAACCAGCCTTCTTTCCGCTCGAACAAGGCGAGCACGCGGTCCAGGTACCGATTCGCTTGCGTCAAGGCCTCGTTGTTGCGCGCGTATTTTGCGTAGTGGAACAGCTCGTAGGCGTACTCGGCGTAGTGATTCGCGATGGCGCCATGGGTCTCGTCTGTGTGGAGCGCGAAGCGCGCTGCCTTCTCGATGATGCCGTCGAGTTCGGTCTTCTCGCCGTCCGACTCGAGGTACGGGCATTGCCGCACATAGATCAGCGTGGAGAGAATGTCGAACACGACGCCTGGCGTTCGCTCGTAGGGGTAGCACTGATCGAAGCTGCCGTCGCGCAATTGTATGCGCCCGCAATATGACACGTAGCCGTCAATGAGGCGGGGCAGGGTAGAGGTCTGTTCCCGAAGGCGGGCGTACTCGATCGCGAGACGCACGGCGCACTGCAGTGTCGAATCGCTGAAATCCTTGTACTTCCATCCCCAGTACTGGCGGTCGAATGATCCGAACGACGCCGAGGCAGGATCGCGGTTCCACATCGCGAAGGCGGTCCTCGCGACGCGCTTGAATTCGTCAAGATAGATGCCGGACAACGGCGCGCTCCAGAATCGTGCGGAACCGGCGGAACCGGGATTCGCTCATCCTGCCGAGATACGGCAGTCGTATGGCGTCGCTGCGGAATCGCGCCGCATTGGGGTAGACTTCCGGCGAGCCGTGCGGGCACGTTGCCTGCGGCAGGGGTTCTCCGGCCGGCGCGCAGTCGATGCCATCGCCGCGCAGTCCCGCAATCAACGCATCGCGCCGCCCCGGATCGGCGATGCGGATCACCTGTCGCAAGTGGCTCGCGGCCCGCCCCAGGTAGATGTCGGTGTCCCGGAGTTTCGCCGCCAAGGGCCCTGATTTCCCCAGCGCCTCCGCCCGGTCCCGCGCCAGGCCGATCTCCGCTGAAAACACCGCCAGCTTTTCTCGCCAGAGCAGCGCCAGAATGCGCGCATCGTAACCGGGCGTCGATTGCGCGGTTCCCTGCCCGGCGTCGAACTCATCGGCGCGGTGAGCGAAGAACGGGTAGAGGCCCGATGCGATGATTGATTTCAGCGCGATCGCGTTGCCGAGCGTGCGTATGGCGGCGAACCTGCCGCCGCGGCTTTTCAGTTGCGGTTCGAGCGCGCTGCGAGCGAGCACCAATCCTCCCCCGGTATCGAGGCCTTTCCCCAGGCCGAAGCTGTAGGTTACCGCATCGGCTACACGGTAGAGCAGGGCTAGGCGCTGCTCCAGCCCGAGCCCCTGTGCCAGGTCGAGCACCAGCGCGCGCCCGCCGAGTGCATCCAGCAGCTCACTCCAATCGTCCTGGACGTGCCCGTAGGCGGGCGCCACGATCACGGCCGCCGTCCGCCCATCAAGCGCTGCCGCAAACTGCCGCGCGCTCGGCGTGGGGTAATGTTCGTCGACGTCCACGTAATGCACCGAGCATCCCGCTGCCTCCAGAGCTCGTGGAACCGCGGCGCAGATCTGTGATGACACCAGAACGCGTCCCGCGCCGCGCGCCCGTGTGAGATGCGAAAAGTACGCGCGCAGCCCCGTGCGCAGGTTGTCGTACGCGCACGAGAACGGCAGCACCGCGCCGCCTGCCAATTCCGTGTGGATGGCCGCTGTAGCCGCGAGGGCGCTGTCCCGGGGCCCAACGAACCATCGGAACCAGGCGCCGAGTCCTAACTGAGGGACGTAGCGGGGATACATCCGCATCGCCTATCCGAAATAGCGGGTGATGAAGCTGCCTGCATTCAGCACACCCGCCGGCAGCAGCGCGAACGCTTTGCGCGCGAATGCGTACTTCCGGTCCGAGCTGTCAACCACGGGCCGATCACCGGCGCCGGTCGTGTAGATGGGAACCGGTGCTTGCGCCGCAAGCCACTTGCGCTTGAAGAAGAGCAGGCTGTCCTGCGCCGGCGAGTCACTGCCCAGATCGAAGCGGTCGTACTGCTTTTCGATCGCCCATCGCATCATGTTGCACATCATCAGGTCGTTGGCGCGGTGATTCTGCCCTTCGCCGGACGAGGCCGAGTAGCCGTAGATCGCGGTCTTGCCGTGCACCAGCACGATCGCTGCCGCTTCGAGCTTTTCGCCGCGGCGCACGCCGAACATCGCGATAGCGTCCAACTTTGCGAGCTCCGCGCTCATGACGCGGAAAAACTTCGCGGGGAAAGGCGGCAGCCCGAGCCGTTTCTGCGTGGCAAGGTGCAGCCGGTGCCACTGCCGCACGCGGGGCTCATCGATGACCAGGGACTCGAAGGCGAGACCGTGCCGCTCGGCCTGACGGATCATGTTCCGGTTCTTGTCCCCGATGTCGCGCCAGAAGGCGTCCGCGGTGACGCCGCGGAGGTCGACCACGCTGTGCACCCAATGAAAGTGGTCATGCAGGGAACTGGCGCTGACCAGCTCCGAAGGGTAGGGGTGAACAGTTTTCAGCCGGACCGTGATCGCCCCGGCACGAGCGGCGATCTCTCTCGCTCTGGCCACGAGCGCGTGGAAGGCCTCGGCGGTGTCCCACAGCGGCCCGCCGCGGTCGCGAAACGGCACCGACACGAGCCGCCGGGAGAAAGGCGAGGCGACGAGGTAGAGCGGCAGCACGCCGGCGATGCCCGCGTTCTGCGCATGACGCGCCATGAGCAGCCACGAGCGGTAGCCGAAGCTCTCCTCGAAGATCGTGCGCCACGCCGACAGGTGATAGACGGTGCCGGCCGCGTGCGAGGAGACGTATTGGTCCCACAGCGCGATTTGCGACGGATCCCGTCCTAGCGCTTCGATCACCATGCTGCTCATGCGGGCCGGCTCTCCGCGAGCATGCCGACGAAGGCCTCGAAGCCGGCGTCCCAGCCGTAATCGTCTGCCAAGGCATGTTGGTGCCAGATTACGCACATCTGTCCGCCTACCACACTTGTCTCGTCTATCCAGCGGCGCATTTCCCGCAGCCGCGCGTCCTCCGACAGCTCCGCGTAGTCATACAAGTGCGAGTCCATCAGGACCATCGGCAGCGCGGCGAGCCGCAGGGGCCCACCGGCCTCCGGGTCCCAGGGATGAAATTCCAGCGCGGCGCCATTGCGGAACCCCGGCCGGTCGTTGAATCCCAGCGTGGTGTCGAGCAGAATCCCGGCTTCCTGCTGCGCGCGCCACGTACGCTCCCAGCCGAAGCGCAGCCAGTGCTGGCGGCAGGAGGTGACCGCGGCTCCGAGACTTTCCTCAAGACGTTCTTTCTCGAGCCGCATCGCCGCGGGATCGCTCCAGGCGTTGAACGACTGGTGTAGCCCTATGGTCCAGCCGCGCGCGTGGAGATCGCGTATCTGCGCGGCGAGCCGAGCCTCGGCCACGTCGTAGCCGGGATCGAAGAGCAGCCCGGAAGGCGCGCGCGCCCAGCCTCCACCGCCGGCGTAGAAGTTAAAGTGGCCGCGTAGCCCGCGCGCGTGCTCGCGCTCGGCGACCCGGTCGAAATTCCAATAGCTGCCGGGGCCGAAAAAAAACCCCGCCGCCCTGCCAAGGCGGGCGCCCGCTTGCACGGGCTGCCCGCGCACGAGGGAGCTAAGGGCACGTAACGCGAGGAAAACCGACTGCTTGCAGCGAATCGCGAACGTCTTGCGCACCGCATCCACGTCGTGGGTGAGCACGACTTCCGCGGTTGGCAGCGGGCCGAACAGTTTTTCCTCCTCCTGCTGACGCTCGCGCGCGGCCCAGCGCCGCAAGAACAGGGCGATGCGGTTGACCCACGCGCGTTCCCATAGCCTGGCGTCCCAGCCCTTGAGGCGGAAGGAGTAGGAGTGAACTGGACCGTGCGCCTGTTCGTGCGCCCGCTCCGCGACGCCATTCAAGTACCAGTATGTCGCGGCCCACCAATCTACCCGGTGCCAGATCTCCTCCGGGCCCGGGATTACGAACTGCCGGGGAACGAGCAGGCCGCCATCCACGCCGAGGTCGCCCGCCCATTCGGGCAGGGCCACGATCGCCAGGCGCGGCGGGAGGGGTTCGGGCTCATCCGCGGGGGCGGCAGGGATCCCGAGGTGGAGGACGGCTTCTTCTGCGCGCGGCCAATAGCGCCTCAGTTGCGCCGCGAGGTACGGCTTGCGGGCGGCGCTTGTCCCCTGCATCATCGGCCGTCGATGAACTCGCGGTGCCACAGCTCGAGGCACAGCACACCCCACAACTGACGGCCGAAGGCAGCTTCGTTCTGAATCAGCTTTTCCAGCGCGACCGGATCGAAAATGCCGCGGCTGCGGCTTCTCCGGTCGAGCAAGACGTCGCAGACAAAGTCGCGCACCGGGCCCCGCTGCACCCATTCCTTCAGCGGCACCGGGAATCCCATCTTGTCCTTACGGTTGAGAATGGCTTCGGGCACCAAGCCCGCAACCGCCTTGCGGAATACATGCTTGGTCTGCCCGCCGTGAAACTTGATCTGCGGCGGCATGCTTGTCAGAAGGTCCACGATGCGCGTGTCGAGCAGCGGCACTCTCGACTCGAGCGACACCAGCATGCTGACGCGATCTTCAACGTGCAACAGCGCGGGCAGCAGCGTCTTGATGTCGAAGTGCGTCATCTTGTTCACGTAGGACCGCGTGTCCGGGTGGTTGAACAGCCGGCGGAACTCTTCGAACACGGCGGTCCGGTCAAAGCGCGCGCGCGCGTCGTCGGACAGCAGGTGCTGCAGGTCAGGGCTGCGGTCGATCAGCCGGAAGTACCGGACGTCCATGTCGTCAAAGAGGCCGTCGCGCCAGAAGTGCTGGAGCAGGGGACGATACTCCTTGAGGACGGGAAGATTGGGGATGATCGAGGAAAGCGTGACGACGTGCTTTCCCTCTTCCTGGGTCTCGAATATGGCGCCCTTCAGCGCCTGCTCAAGATAACCGACAAGGTAGCGGGCGTACCCACCGAAAACCTCGTCCCCACCCTGGCCACCCAGCACTACCGTAACGTGCTCGCTGGCGAGCTTGCTGACGCGGTATTGTGGAAAGAGCCCCGGGCCCGCAACCGGCTCGTCCATGGCGCGAATGAGCACCGGAAGATCCGTCACGAATTGCTCCGGCGTGATCGCAACTTCGAGCAGCTCGCAATCGCCCGCCTGCGACGCGGCGCGGGCGAATTGCGATTCATCATAGGCCGGCCCTTCCGTGAATTTTCCGTGGAATGCCTTGACCGGCCTGTCGAGCTGACGGAGCGCCGCCATCGCCACCGTTGTGGAGTCGATCCCGCCGGACAAATGGGTGCCCAAGGGCACATCGGAACGGATTTGCAGGCGGGCGGAATCCTCCAGCAAGGCGCGCAGCCGGTCTATGAAATAGGACTCGGTATGGTCCTCGTCTACCACGTAGTTCGTATCCCAGTAGCGAGCGATCCGGTTGATTGATCCTCCGCGGCCCAGCACGATGCAGCCAGGCTCGACTTTCTTGATTCCCTCGAACAGCGTACGGTCGTGAAGGCAGAACTGGAAGGTGAGATATTCCTGGAGGCCTGCCCAGTCGGGTACCGGGCGCACGGCCGGCTGCGCGAAGAGCGCCTTGATCTCGGAAGCAAACACGACCGTGCTGTCGGTTTTCGTGTAGTAGAGCGGCTTGATTCCGAACGGATCGCGGGCGAGCATCCATTCGCCGCTCCGCCGATCCACCAGCGCAAACGCGAACATGCCGTTGATCTGCCTGAGCGCGGCCTCGCCCCGGCGTACCAGCATGTGCAGCAGCACTTCCGTGTCGGAGGCGGTGCGAAACCTCGCGCCTTCCCGCTCCAGCTCCTTCCGCAGCTCTCTGTAGTTGTAGATCTCGCCGTTCAGGAGTAGTACATGCCGGCCGTCCTCTGAAATCATGGGCTGGGCGCCCAGCTCGAGGTCGATCACCGCGAGCCGGCGGTGTCCCAGCACGGCATGCGGCGTCTCGACGACGCCTTCACCGTCAGGTCCGCGATGCGCGAGCAGTTGCATCATGCGGGAAACGGTGGTCCGATGCTGCTCGCCGGTATGCGACGAGGTGAGTATACCGCAGAGTCCGCACATGCTCGGAGTTGATCGGCTACCTGAGCGCAGGCCGCGCGGATTGTACGTCGTCGTTCAGGCTGGACGTTGAATCGAAGAGAAAGGTGACAGCCAGACCCAGAACAAATCCGATGCCGGCGCCAAATACCATCATTGCCCAAGTCTGTGGTACGACGGGTTTGGGACCTGCCTGCGGCGCTTTCAAGTAATAGGTCGGATGTTTGTTCCGCGAACCGAGCTGTTCCTCGAGGGCTGCTACACGATGCTCCCAGTCAAAAAGCAACTCGCGCCGCTGGAACTCCAGAGTGCTGAACACATAGAGGTCGAGTGCATCACTTCTTCGTGAGTTGAGAGCCCTTTTACTTTTGGCGGCCAAGCCTGCGAGATTATGCAAATCTGCGATTTTTCTTTGCAAAATACCATGTTCCCATTCAAGCCGCTTGAACGTGCGTTCTGCCATCGACGCGTGAACTTCGGCGAGCCGCGTACCGATCAGCTCGAGCGATCTGACCGCGCCGTCCGCTGAACGGTCCCTTACCTTGACTTCGAGGAGATCGGACCGCGGCAGGACCTTTACAGCGAGGCTTGCCCGGGCGGCCTGCGGCAGGCCCATTCTTTGATCGTCAGATAGAGGCCCCTTGGAAAGGGCTTCCTCCATGAACTCTGGTGTTCCAATTCGATCGATCACGTGCCCCAGCGGTTCAACGAGCTCTGGCGGCTCTGGCGGTTTCGGCACCAGTGCCACCCGGATTACGCCGGTCGCTTCCCACAGGGGCTCGATAAACAGGCTCCCCACCCAAGCTGCCGCGGCCCCGCCTATCGTCACCGCAACGATCAGGACGCGACGGTCCCGCAGCAGTCTCCAGACAACCAAAGTGCCGTCTTGTTCCGGCATGTCTTGCCTAGCGCGATTCTTGTCGCGTGCGCCGGCCATGGGCTCGCCATCCGGTCCGAGGCCAGTGATAAAGGACGGTCATGACAATATAGCCTAGAGTCGTCACGCTGCTGATCATCTTGCTGTCGCTACGCTTCTGATCGTAGCGTAGCACGAACGGTACCTCCGTGAACCGTGCGCCGATGAGGTCGAGTTTGACCAGCTTCTCAAGGGTGCCAGTGAAGCCAAGCCCCTTCAACTGAATGAAGTTGTTTCCGTACTGGCGTATCGCCTCCTGGATGATTTGGGCGCGATAGGCGCGAAAGCCACAAGAGTATTCTTTGAGATTCCTGATCGGGAAAAAGACCTTCATGAACAGATTGGCTGCGCGGCTGACGAATGCCCGGTATGCGCTGACGCCTACCTGTCCTCCGCCGTCCTGGAAACGCGAGGCGATCACCACGTCGTGGTCCTTGTCGAGCTTGGCAATCAGGTCGTAAATGAACTCCGGTTCGTGCGTGTCATCACAGTCCATCCGGATAATCACGTCCTCTGACGCGCACGTTTCGGCCGCACGCTCGAACAGATCCCGCGCTGTTTCCCCGAGACCACGGTTAATCTTGTGGTGTATGACTTCCAGCGGCAGCTCATGCGAATAGCGCGCAAGAAGATCAGACGTGCCGTCTTTGCTGCCATCGTTGCAGACGATCACGCGGTACCCCCCCGCGATCCCCTCTAGCACGGCCGCAATCTTGGGCAGAAGTACCGGGAGGGATTTCTCCTCGTTATACGCCGGCAGGAGTACGACAATCATCGGCTTTTCAAAAGCTCTTTGACGGTCACCACTGAGGCTTCTCCATCGCCGTAAGGACTGGCGCTGTCAATCTGGCGCATTTTACTGAGGCCTTTCCAAGCCTCGATGATGCGGTCTGAATTAGCGCCGCACAAGGTGTTCCAGCCGAGCTCGACCGTCTCCACCCACTCGGTCTCGTCCCGCAGCGTAAGGCACGGCACCTGATTAAAGAATGCCTCCTTCTGCACTCCGCCCGAGTCCGTCAGTATCGCGAGCGCGTCGCTCTCAAGCCGCACCATTTCCAGGTACGAGACGGGATCAATCAACCTCAGGCCCCTGCCGCCTGCATCGACCGCCTTGCCATCGAGCAACTTGCGCGTGCGCGGATGAACGGGAAAGACAATCGGAACCTCGCGCGCGACCGTCTGGAGGGCCTCGCAGATCTGGCCGAAGCGCGCCGGGTCATCCGTGTTCTCGGCGCGATGCACCGTGCACAGCACGTAGCGCTTCGGCTCCACGTTCCACCTCGCAAGTGCGTAGCGCTTGCGGGCCACCGCCTTATAATGCAGCGCGGCGTCGTACATCACATCGCCGACGAGCCGTACGTTCTCGGTCATGCCTTCCCGCCTCAAATTCTCCACGGCTTGCGTCGTGGGACAGAACAGCAGCGTGCTCACGCGGTCGGCGACGATGCGGTTGATTTCTTCCGGCATCCGCATATTGTAGGAGCGCAGCCCTGCCTCGATATGCGCGCAGGGGAAATGGAGCTTTGCGGCAGCGAGCGCGCCAGCGAGCGTGGAATTGGTGTCACCATACACCAGGACCCAGTGCGGCTTCTGCTCGAGCAGCACGGCTTCAAGGGCCTCCAGCATGCGGCCCGTCATGGCGCCATGGGAGAGGCTCGCGATGTCGAGGTTGCAGTCGGGCCGCGGGATTTCCAATTCGTCGAAAAACACTTTCGACATATTTTCGTCGAAATGCTGCCCGGTGTGCACGATGATCTCCTCGACCGGAGCAATGCCGCGGCGGTTGTGCTCCCTGATAGCGCGCGACACGGTCGCGGCCTTGATGAACTGCGGGCGCGCGCCAACGATAGTGACGAGCTTCATGCGGCGCGGGCTGCCGCGGCAAGGAGGGAGGCGATACGGTCCTGAAGGGCCACGTCGAGATAGGGATGCATGGGCAGGCTTATGACCCGCTCCGCGACGGACTCCGACGCGAGCAGCGAGCGGCCGCCGTATCCAGTATATGCCGGCTGCCGGTGCAGCGGGACCGGATAATGCACGGCTGTGGGTATCCCCTGAGACTTGAGTTCCGCCTGCAGGTGATCGCGGCGCAAGCTCATGACCGTGTACTGCGCATAGACGCTCGTCCGGTCCGGCCGGACAGTGGGCAGTGTGCAGTGGGCAGTGGACAGTGTGGAGTTTGCAGTGGGCAGTTTGCAGTTTGCAGTCGACAGTAACTCCCCGTACCGGGCGGCCACGCGTTGGCGCTGCGCGATCTCCCAGTCGAAGCGCTCCAGCTTCGCAAGTACTACGGCGCACTGGATCGTGTCCATGCGGCCACCCACTCCGATCCGGGTATGCCGGTAATGCCCCGATTGGCCGTGGACGCGGATTTCGCGCATGGCCTTGGCGAGCGTGTCATCGCTCGTGAAGAGCGCACCGCCGTCGCCGTAGCACCCGAGCGGCTTGCTGGGAAAAAAGCTCGTGCAGCCGATCGTGGAAAGATTGCAGCTCTTGCGGCCTTTATAGGTCGCGCCGAAGCTCTGAGCCGCGTCTTCGATCACTGCCAGCTCGCGGCGCGCTGCGATCGCATTGATCTCGTCCATGTCGGCTGGCTGGCCGTAGAGCGACACCGGCATGATGGCGCGCGTGCGCGCCGTGACCGCCGCCTCGATCTTTCCGGCATCGATGTTGCAGGTGTCCGGCTCGATGTCCACGAACACGGGTCTTGCTCCGAGCAACACGATCATTTCGGCGGTCGCGACAAACGTGAACGGCGTCGTGATCACTTCGTCGCCGGGCTTGATCCCGAGCGCCATCAGCGCGATGAGCAGGGCTTCCGTGCCGCTCGCGCAGGTAATGCAGTGCTTCGCTCCCGTGTAGCCGGCGAGCCTGCCCTCGAGCTCGGCAACCTCGGGGCCCATGATGAACTGGCCGTGGTCGAGCACGCGGTGGATGCGCGCGTCCACCGACTCTTTGATCGCGCGGTACTGCGCCTTTAGATCGACAAATTCAGTCAGCATCTTCAAGTTTGCAGTTTGCAGTGTGCAGTGTTCAGTGGGCAGTGGGCAGTGGGCAGTGGGCAGTGGGCAGTGGGCAGTGTTCAGTGGGCAGTGTTCCATCTTCAAGTTTGCAGTGTGCAGTGTGCAGTTTGCAGTTGTCAGCGGCGAAGCGATCGGATCAAGCCAACCAGCATCGCGGAAATCTCCCGAGTTTCCTCAATCCAACGGCGACCTACTTCTCCGTCGATGTACTTGATATCGATACCTATGAACACTTGCGTACGCAATTCTCCGCACGAGCTCTTTGCGATGCCGAGGATGCGCATTTTGTCGGCTTTGGTTTCGCGCTCCATTCCCTCGCCTATGTTGCTCGCCACGGAGAGGCCAGCTCGCGTAATCTGGTCCTTAAATCCGTAGTCCCGCAGTTCTGCGAACGCCCTATACAAGTCCGCGCTCAGCTTCACCGCGCGCTTCCAGACTTCCAGATCCTCAAATGTGCCCATAAATGCCTTTCAGCCTGAAACTGCCAACTGCCAACTGCAAACTGCCCACTCACCGGTCCGGCGGCGAGACCGGCCGGCAGGCCTGCTTACCAATTCTGTATCGCGTGCCGCATTTGGCACAGCTCGCCGCGCCGGACCGTGCCGGGAGCCGTTGGCCGCACTGGCACATCCAGCCGAGCCGGCGGGCGGGGGTGCCGACCATCAGCGCGTAGGGCGGCACATCGCGCGTCACGACCGCACCGGCTCCGATCATCGCGTATTCCCCAATTTCGTGGCCACACACCACCGTCGCGTTGGCGCCGATCGTCGCTCCGCGGCGCACGAGGGTGCGTTGGAATTCGTTCTTACGGGGGACGTGGCTGCGAGGGGTCGAGACATTGGTGAAGACCATGCTCGGGCCGCAGAACACGTCGTCTTCAAGCGTGACGTCGTCGTACACCGAGACGTTGTTCTGGATCTTCACGTTGTTTCCGATCACGACTTTGTTGCCGACGAACACGTTTTGGCCAAGTGAGCAGTTGGCGCCGATTCTCGCGCCGGCGCAGACGTGGACCCAGTGCCAGATTTTCGTGCCAGCGCCGATCTTCGCGCCGGCGTCGATGATTGCAGTCGGATGAGCGGTGTAGTTCATTAGTTGGCAGTTTGCAGCCGTCAGTTTGCAGCGAACGGCGCGCTATGGTGAAACGCCTAGCTGCCTCTTTCAATAGATCGCATTAGACCGACCAGCATTGCCGAGAGCTCCTGAGTCTCCAGAACCCAGCGCGCTCCTGTGTCATTCCCGATGTAGCCGATTTCCATCCCGATATAAACTTGCGTTCGCAGCTCGCCACACGATGCTTTCGCATAACCAAGGAAACGAAATCTTTCGTTCGCGGAGTCGTGTTCCATACCCTCCGCTATGTTGCTGGGAACGGACAATCCCGCCCGAGTGATCTGATCCCGGAAACCGTAATCGCGCAAGCTCGCAAGCCCCTTATAAAGCTCGGCACTAAGCCGGGTGGCTCTTTTCCATACCTCGAGATCCTCAAACGGCATCCTCGCCTCTGATCTCAGACCGTATGCTGCAAACCGCAAACTGCAAACTGCGAACTCATTCGAGCGGGAGCGAGATGCGCCGCCCTTCGCGCGCCGAGCGCTGGATCGCGATCAACAGCTCGAGCGACTTGAGCCCTTCGCGCCCGTCGGTCTCCGGCTCGACCGCGCCGCGCAGCACCTTGATCACGTTGTCGTAGTACGCCGGATGCCCGAATCCGTACACCGAAGTGGCCGCGTAACTCGCATCCTTGATCCTTGCGTCGTCCTCGTCCGCTTCCGCGAATTCCCAGTGCTGGATTTCGTTGACGGCCGCCCCGCCGAGCCGCACGGTCCCCGTCTCGCCGATGATCGTGACTGAGCCTTCGAGATTCTTGGGCCAGGTGAGCATGGTCACGTTGATCGAGCCGAGCGCGCCGCTGCGCCAGCGGATGCTGGCGACCCCGGTGTCTTCGGCCTCGATCTCGCGCGCCAGCGTCGCGGTGTACGCCTGGATGCTTTCCACGGGTCCGAGCAGCCAGTCGAGCAGATCCACGTAGTGGCTCGCCTGGTTCATGAACGCGCCGCCGTCCAGCTCCCAGGTGCCGCGCCAGCTCGCGCTGCTGTAGTACGACTGCGGGCGCGTCCAGAAGACGTTGATCACCGCGAGGTAGATGCGGCCGAAGCGGCTTTTCTGTATGGCGCGCCGGAGCAGCTGCAGGGTCGCGTTATGGCGGTTTTGCTTGACCACGAATAGGCGCACACCCGCATCATCGCAGGCCTGCACCATGCGCTTGCCATCCTCCCAGCGCGTCGCCATCGGTTTTTCCGTAATCACGTGGCGCCTTGCTTCCGCCACCTGAATTGTCTGCTCGGGGTGCAGGCCGCTCGGCGTTGCCAGCACTATGATGTCGGGGTCGCTACCCGACAGGAGCGCAGGGAGCGTGCTGAACCCCCGGGCGCCAGTCTTGGCCACGACCTCTTTCAGCGCTGGCGCATCGACATCGCAGGCGGCGACAAGCTCCGCGTCGTCGTGGAACCGCTCCAGCGCCGCCAGGTGGTTCTTCGAGATGCGGCCGCAGCCGACCAGGGCGAAACGGATCCTGCGGTCGGTAATCGGCGGGGAGGAGCGGGTCATTTTCGCAGGGGGCAGTGGGCAGTGTGCAGTGTTCAGTGGGCAGTGTTTAGTGGGCAGTATTCAGTGCGCAGTATTCAGTTGGCAGTTGGCAGTGGGCAGTTGGCAGTAGCTGCAAACTGCAAACTGATGACTGCAAACTTCATGTCAGGCCTTGACCACATTGGGTGCCGGCTCGAGATAAACCCCGCGCGTATCCACGACCAGCCGTGCGTGGCGCTTGATGAGCGCGTAGTCGAAGGCGTCGTGGTTCGTCGCGAGCACGGCGCAGTCGAAGCCGGCCAGGCTCTCGGCGGTGAGCGGCAGGGTCTTCAGCTCGAAGTAGTGCTCCCGCATGCGCGGAAACACGGGCACGTGCGGATCCGAGTAGGCGAGTTGCGCGCCCTTTGCCTTGAGCAGCTCCATCAGGGCAACGGAAGGGGATTCGCGCATGTCGTCAACGTTTTTCTTGTAGGCGATCCCGAGAATCAGGATCCTGCTGCCCTTGAGCGCCTTGCCTCGTTCGTTGAGCGCATCGCTGATCTTGCCAATGACCCATTCGGGCATCGCGTTATTCACTTCGCCGGCGAGCTCGATGAAACGGGTGTGCAGCCCGTAGGCGCGCGCTTTCCAGGTGAGATAGAAGGGGTCAACGGGAATGCAGTGGCCGCCGAGCCCTGGACCGGGGTAGTACGGCACGAATCCGAAGGGCTTGGTGGCCGCGGCGCGGATCACCTCGTGGATGTCGATTCCCATCCGGTCGGCGATGATCTTCATCTCGTTCGCCAGGCCGATGTTGACGGCGCGGTGGATGTTCTCGAGCAGCTTGGTCATCTCGGCCGCTCGCGTCGAGCTTACCGGCACGACCTGGTCAATGATCTCGCCATAGAGCGCTTTTCCCACCTCCAGGCAGGCCAGGGTGCTTCCGCCGCATACCTTCGGGATCGTCTTCGTCACGAAATCAGCATTGCCGGGATCCTCGCGCTCCGGGGAGAAGACGAGAAAGATGTCCTTGCCCACCGTGAGTCCGGAGGACTCGACGCGGGGCTTAAGCTCTTCTTCCGTTGTTCCGGGGTAAGTGGTGCTTTCCAGCGAGACCACCTGTCCGGCGCGAAGGTACGGCACGATCGCATCGGTGGTGCTCAGGACGAAACTCAGATCGGGTTCGCGGTACTTGTTGAGCGGCGTCGGGACGCAAATGATGATCGCGTCCGCCCCGCTCACCTTCGCAATGTCGGCCGTCGCCGTAAACCCAGCCTGTCGCGCACTGGCGATCGCCTCCGGCCGGATGTGCTTTATGTAGCTTTCACCCCGGTTGATTCGATCGACCTTGGACGAATCCACGTCAATGCCGACGACGCGAAACCCTACTTCGCTGAAACGCAGTGTGAGCGGCAGCCCAACGTACCCCAAACCGATGATCGCGACGACAGCGCTTCTGTCACGGCACTTTGCGATGAGCTGCTGCAGGTGCATCCGGAAGGAAGGCTTTGAAAATCATTGAATTATACACAATTTATGGGCATTTTCCGCCCCCAGGCTCACCACGCGGCCAGGATACCGAGCGGACTGGCTCTGGAGAATTCTTGCAGTGTCGCCGTCGGTTTCGCTCGCTGTCGGGATGAACAAGATCTGTCGTTCGAGCTGATGCCGGCAGTATCCGATTACGAGCATGCTCAGCTAGGCCTGGTCGTGGTGCAACGTTCCATTCACAATACCCACGCCGACCGCAAGAATTCACGCACCGGCAGCGCCGCCCATCGCGACTCCTTCACGCGTCGCGTGAAGCTACAAGGCCGGTAACATCTCCGGCGCGATCGCATCCTGCAGCAATCTTGGCCACCGCTTCCTCGCACATCGCGACAAACGCCCTAGCTTCGCAAACCGCCAAAACCGCGCACCCCGACGGGAGCTCTTTTTCAGGTGCTCAGACAAGCCGCATCGCGCGCGCGCGGCGGAGCACCCAGTGTGCGTACAGGCCGTTGGACAGCAGAAAGGGAATGAAAGCGAGTATCCGATGCCGGGGCTCGAGCTCGACCAGCACGAACGCGCCAAGTCCCTGCGCGACCGCCACCGCGTAATGAAAGAGCGAAACCGTTCTATGGCTGTGGCCCATGCGGTTCAGCAACTGGTAGAGATGGGTGCGGTGCGCCAGATGGACCTTTTCCCCAGCGATCAGGCGCCGCACGAACGTCATCACAGTGTCGAAGATGAACTGGAACAGCAGCATCGGCACGACGTAGAAAGACAGGTGACCCTGGTCCAGGTTGGCGCCGATCACGGCGAGCGTTGCAAACGCGAAGCCGAGAAAGGCGCTGCCCACATCCCCCATGAAAATCCTCGCGGGCGGAAAATTGAAAACGAGGAACCCCGCCACGCTCGCGATGAGCGCGTAGGAAGTCACGTACACGTACAGGCTGCGCTGCGACAACGCGAGCGCGCATAGAAACACTGCTGCTATGAGCGCTACGCCGCCGGCGAGGCCGTCCAGGCCGTCCATGAAGTTATACGCGTTGGTGAGCCCGATGATCCACAGGAAAGTGAGCACATAGCCCGTCCAGCCGAGCTGAACCTCGCCGGCGAGGGGGATCCACAGCCGGGTCACGACCACCCCGAAGACCAGCATCACAATGACGCACAGCGTCTGCGTGCCGACCTTGGCGAAAAAGGATTTCTGGTTGATGTCGTCAACGAACGAAACAATGGCGAGCAGGAGCGCGGTCACCAGGAACCCCCAGAAGTGCCTGTCGTCGATCCGCGCGATATCCGCGACGAAGTAGATCACGAGAGCCGCCAGGGCAAAGGCAGCGACGATCGCCACGCCGCCGGATTTCGGCACTGGACGGAAGTGTGACGAACGCTCGCTCGGCATGTCCAGTATCCGGACCCTGCGCATCATGAACCAGGTGAGCGCCACCGACACGATGAAAATCGCCGCGGCGAACGCGAGGTGCGTCAGGAACGCTGATACGGAAATGATCACGGCGACTCCGGCACGCTTCCCAGGCGCTGCGACAGTTGGCGATCGTCCCCGAAATCACAGGCAGCGAGCGCCGTCAGCGGGGCCCAAACTATGTTTGCCACGATCGTTTGCTTGCCGATGCGCGTGTCGATGCAGGCCAATCTGCTTGCGCCATCCTTGTGCTCCTGTGCTTGTCGCGCGCTACCACAAGGTCTTTACGTGAGGATATGCGCGAATCTTGGCGTCGCCGGTTATCAAAGTCGCCCCGAGGTGCCGCGCCGTAGCCACCAGAATTCGGTCAGCCGGATCGGGATGGAACACGCCGGGCAGGCTCACCGATTGCAGGGCGATACTGTTGTCTACGGAGTGGAAGGTTACGCCAGGAACGCGCTCAGTTTCGGCCACCCACTCGACAAGATCAATGGACAGATCGAGTCTCTTACGCTGCACGAGCAGCGCCAGCTCCCATACGCTGAAAGAAGATATGCCTACGCCTTCCGCAGAAAGGCTACGCTGAATGGCTTGACGCGCGGCCTTGGACAGGTGCCCGGGCTGGGCAAGCCACCACACCCAGACGTGGGTGTCGAGCAGGATCACTTCAACGCTTCCCAGTCCTCAAGCCCGACCGGCTCGAAGGGCGCGTCGTAGCGGGCGACGGCGCCGCGCAGACGCCTGGCGCCCGCCGC
>Ga0326597_10001120_pt1 | contig 44418 bp, 53 predicted proteins | sample RVTome_12_FD_203789 | JGI IMG/M metagenome (GOLD analysis project Ga0326597, IMG submission 203789) | Soil microbial communities from uranium-contaminated site in the Upper Colorado River Basin, Wyoming, United States - RVT100D185 | ecosystem: Environmental > Terrestrial > Soil > Contaminated >...
ATACAGGGAGCATCATCCGTGCCACTGGCCATCGCTCCCACCCAGGAGCGCGAACAGATCAGCGAAAACGCCAGTACAATGGCAATTTGGTACGTCCGTCCAGGTCAGGGCTGAAAATCTTGCATCGGCGGCGGCACGTCCGTTCGCCCCGTCTGCCTGGCGAGCGGGTGAATCTTACATACCTGCCGAGGGAATCTCTCGACCCACGCGCACATCCGTCGCCCAGCGAAATCGTGAAAAGTCGGTCGCCTTTACCGCACCCGGCGCAGCCGCGCGCGCTGTCAGCGTGTTGCCCTGGAAAGGACTGCGAGACTCTCGTAGAACTGCGCCAACTTATCCAAATCATCGGCGTAGCGACTCGGCCTCCTTCTCGGCCAGGAGCCAGAGGTGCGCGCCGCCTCGCCGACCTGGGTGCCTTCGTCGAACAGGGCCGGCAGGGCCTCGTCCGTCTGGAGCTCCGGCGCGGTGGGCTCGTGCACGGCGCACCAGAGCCCCTTGTGGATTGGCTCGCCGAGAAGCGCTCTTCGCTAGGGCAGCAGATCGGCGATGGGGATGTGAGCTCGTGGGGCGCGGAGCGGCGAGACCGTGTCGGTCGCGCCGAGCCTTCGCCGAGTGCTGAAGCGCCACCCGTACGGAGCGTCGGCGGACGGTGTGGGATCGCGGTGGACCTCGAGCACATGGTCCACGAGGTTCACGATCCAGTAGTCGGGCACCTGCGCCCGGGCGTAGAGGCTGCCCTTGTGCTCCCGGTCGAAGGCCGGGCTGGCCTCGGCCACCTCGACGAGGAGGACGGACCGGGAGGGATGGCCGGCCGCGTAGTCCCGCGGGCTCCCGGCGCAGACGGCCACGTCGGGCTCGGGCTCTGACTCGTCATCGAGCGCCACCGGCATCTGGCCCCGCACTTCCCAGCCGGATCCGAACGCCGCCCGTATTAGATCTTCGGCCAACCGAACGGCTACCGCGTGCGGGCTCCCCTGCGGCTCCCGCACGACGAGCTGACCGCCGACGAGCTCGACGCGGTCGCCGGGCTGGAAGACGGCCCGATCCACGAGCCGCTCGTATTCCACCCGTGCCCAGCGCTTGGTCGGAACCGGCATCGCATCCATTTCATTCAGGCTAAGCCCCATCGGCGCCGCCCGTCAATGTCTGCTGATGCATACGCTTCGCCCCTCGCCCTGCGGAGGCTACGTCACCCGATAGCGCCCGAGCCCGCCCGACTGTGCTACACTCCCGAGCCAGTTGAACGGTCACTGCCGACCCGCAGGCTCAATCAAGCCGTAGAGGAGGATCCCCGCGATGCGACGTGCGATCGGACTGCTCTCCCTGGCCCTCGTGGCGCTCTCGCCCTGGGCGCCCGCGCAGGCCCAGGCCCCCAAGGAAGTCGTCATTGGAATCCTCTACCCGCTGTCGGGCCCCGTGGCCCAGGTGGGCATCGATTCCGTCAACGCCGTCAAGATGGCCGTCGAGATCATCAATAGCGGCGGCTCCACCCTGAATCTGCCCCTGGGCAAGACCGCCGGCCTGCCCGGGCTGGGCGGCGCCAAGATCCGCCTCGTGATCGTGGACCACCAGGGCAAGCCCGACGTGGGCCAGGCCGAGGCCGAGCGCCTGATCACCCAGGAGAAGGTCCACGCGCTCTACGGCGCCTACTTCTCGAGCGTGACCGCCACGGCGAGCCAGGTGGCCGAGCGCTACGGCATGCCGTATCTCAACGCCGAGTCCTCCTCCCCCGGCCTCACCGAGCGCGGCTTCAAGTGGTTCTTCCGCACCTCGCCCCACGACGGGCACTTCAGCGTCGCGATGTTCGACTTCATGAAGGACCTGGAGAAGCGGCGCGGGGTGAAGATCAAGACCTTGGGCATCATGCACGAGGACACCCTCTTCGGCGTGGACTCGGCCAAGGTGCAGGAGGAGCTCGCCAAGAAGCGCGGATACAACGTGGTGGTCAAGATGGCCTACCGCGCCAAGACCACGAGCCTCGACGCCGAGGTCGGCAAGCTCAAGGCGGCCAACCCGGACGTCTTCCTGCCGACCTCCTACACCTCTGACGCCTTCATCTTCGTCAAGACGGCGAAGAACCTGGACTACAACCCGAAGATGCTGATCGCCCAGAACGCGGGCTGGACCGACCCGAGCTTCCTCACCGAGATGGGCAAGGACGCCGAGGGCCACATCACGCGCGCGCCCTTCGCGCTCGACATGGCGGACAAGAAGCCGATGATCAAGCCGATCAACGAGCTGTTCAAGAAGCTGAAGGACAATCCGGGCGGCCGCGACATCTCCGACGTGCCGGCGCGGGCCTTCACCGGCTTCGTCGTGCTGGCCGACGCCATCAACCGGGCGAAGAGCGTCAACCCCGAAGAGATCCGCAAGGCGCTCGTGGCCACCAACATGCCGCCAAAGCAGCTCATCATGCCCTGGAGCGGCGTCAGGTTCGACGAGAAGGGCCAGAACACCGGCGTGCGCGCCATCCTCCAGCAGGTCCAGAAGGGGAAATACGCGACCATCTACCCCTTCGAGCTGGCCGCAGCCGACGTCGTCTACCCGCTGACGCCCTGGAAAGACAGGAAGTAGCCGGACCGCGCCAGGCTGCCCAAAAAGGTCCAGATGCGAGGCGGCGCCCCGCCGTTCGACTTGAGCGGCCACAGGGCGCCGAGAAGGGTCCAGTTGCGAGGCGGCGCCCCGCTCTTCGAGTTGAGCGACGGCCTGTGCCGTCGCGAGACGAGGGCTGGGTTGATTCCGGGCGCGAGGCGTACTCCCTGTACGTTGAGTGCCCGGCCGAGGGCGCCCCAACAGTCTTTGCTAAATGGCGCAAATGGGCCCTTATCGGCGGCCTGCGAGTGGTAGATTAGCCCACCGTGACGGCCGAGGTTCTCCTGCAAGGCATCGTGAGCGGTCTCCTTATGGGCTTCGTCTACGCGCTCATCGCCGCCGGGCTGTCCCTCATCTTCGGCCTCATGGAGATCGTCAACTTCGCCCACGGCGAGTTCCTGATGCTGGCGATGTTCTCGACCTACTGGGCCTGGGCGCTCTGGCGGCTCGATCCGGCGGTCTCACTGCCGCTGACGGCTGCGGCAATGTTCCTGCTGGGCTTCGCGACCTACCACGGCCTGATCCGCTGGGTGCTGGGCGCGCCAATGCTCGCCCAGATCTTCGCCACCTTCGGGCTGGCCATCTTCCTGCGCTCGGCGGCGCAGGCGATCTGGGGTGTGGACTTCCACCTCGTCAAGGATCCGGTCGTGCAAGGGCGCATCTCCCTTGGCGGGCTCTTCATCGGGCTGCCGCAACTGGTTGCCAGCGTGGGCGCGCTCCTGGCCTTCGTCTTCCTCAACTGGTTCATCAGCCGCACCGAGACGGGGCTGGCGCTGCAGGCGACGGCCCAGGACCGGCAGGCGGCCTCGCTCATGGGGATCGACACGGAGCGGATGTTCGCTCTCGGCTGGGGCATAGGCGCGGCCTGCGTGGGAGTGGCGGGGGCGCTTCTGACCATCTTCTTCTACGTCTTCCCCGACGTGGGCGCGAGCTTCGCGCTGCTGGCCTACGTGACGGTGGCGCTCGGCGGCTTCGGCAATGTGCCGGGCACCTTGGTGGCGGGGGTGGTGGTCGGGTTGATCGAGGTGCTGGGCGGACTCCTGATCGCGCCCGCCCTCAAGTACGTGGCCGTCTTCGTCCTCTATCTGCTGGTCGTTCTGTGGCGGCCCCAGGGGCTGTTCGGGCGCTTCTGATGCCTCGGCCGCTCACCCTGACCGCGGGCCTCGTGGCACTGGCACTGCTCCTCGCCTTCCCGCTGGTGTTCACGCTCCCTTACCCGCGCGATGTGATGATCCGCATCTTTCTCTACGCCATGCTGGCCGCGGCGTGGAACGTGCTGGCGGGCTACTGCGGCCAGATCTCACTGGGCCACGCGGTCTTCTTCGGCACGGGCGCCTACACCTCGACCGTGCTCGTCAAGACGCTCGGCCTCACGCCGTGGGCCGGGATGCTGGCAGGGGCGGCGCTGGCCGTCGCGCTCTCCCAGCTGATCGGCTATCCCGTGTTCAGGCTGCGCGGCCACTACTTCGCCATCGCGACGATCGCGGTGGGCGAGATCGTCCAGACGCTCATGATCAACTGGGACTGGGCTGGCGGGGCGCGCGGACTGTTCATCCCCATCGACCGGACGGGCTCGCTCCTCGCCTTCCAGTTCAGGGACAAACAGGTCTACTATTACATCGCGCTCGGAATCCTTCTCCTGGCGCTCTGGGTCACGCGGCGGATCGAGCGCTCGCGCACCGGCTACTACTTCCGCGCCATCAGGGAAGACCAGGACGCCGCGGCAAGCCTGGGCATTCCGGTGGCGCGCTTCAAGCAGCGGGCGATGGCCGTTTCGGCCGCGCTGACGGCGTTGGGCGGAACGTTCTACGCCCAGTACATCCTCTTCATCGATCCCGAGTCGGTGCTGCCGCTGTCGCTCTCCATCCTGATCTGCCTGATCGCCGTCCTGGGCGGAGTGGGCACGCTCTGGGGGCCGCTCATCGGCGCGGCCATCCTGGTGCCGCTGGGCGAGGCGACGCGCATCTACCTGGGCGGCACGGGCAAGGCCATCGACCTGCTCATCTACGGCTTCCTGATCATGGTCATCTCAGTGGTCCAGCCCGGCGGGATCATGGCGCTCGCCCAGCGCGGGCGCCGGCGGACGGGTTGATGGACCGATCCGGAGGGGGAGTGTTGCTGGACGTGCGCGGCGTGACGAAGCGCTTCGGCGGCCTCGTCGCCAACAATGACATCTCCTTCCGCGTCGGCGCGGGAGAGCTCGTTGGGATCATCGGCCCCAACGGCGCCGGCAAGTCCACGCTCTTCGATCTCCTCACAGGTTTCCAGCCGGCGGATGCGGGCGAGGTCCTGCTGGACGGCCGACCCATCACGCGGCTCCGGCCCGATGAGATCAGCCGGCTCGGCGTGGCACGCACCTTCCAGAAGCTCAAGCCCTTCAGCCAGATGACCGTGCTCGAGAACGTGATGGTCGGAGCCTTCCAGAAGACGGCCGACCCCGCGCGCGCCCGCGGGGAGGCGCTCCAGGCCCTCGAGCGTGTCGGCCTCGCCGACAAAGCGCAGGCGCACGCGCGGGTGCTCTCGACCGGCCAGCGCAAGCGCCTCGAGCTGGCCCGCGCGCTGGCGACGAAGCCGCGCCTCCTGCTCCTCGACGAGGTGACGGGCGGCGTGGATCTCAGGAGTATCCCGGGACTCGTCGCCCTCGTCCGGGAACTCAACGCCGCGGGCACGGCGCTGGTCGTCATCGAGCACAACATGGGCGTGATCATGGACGTCTCGCGCCGCATCGTGGCGCTCCATCTGGGCGAGGTCATTGCCGACGGGCCGCCCGCCGCCGTCGGGCGTGATCCGCGCGTGGTCGAGGCCTACCTGGGGCAGGCCTATGTCCGCTGACGCTCCGGGCGGCGCCGCGCTCGAGGCCCGCGGGCTCGAGGTCCTCTACGGCGACTACCAGATCCTCTGGGACGTCTCCTTCCACGCGCGCCGGGGCGAGGTCGTGGCGATCCTTGGGCCCAATGGCTCGGGTAAGTCCACGCTGATGAACACGCTCTCAGGGCTCGTGCGGGCCCGCTCGGGAGAGATCCGGTTCGGGGACCGGCGCATCGACGGCCTGCCGCCCCACAAGATCGTCGGGCTCGGCCTCGCCCACGTGCTGGAGCGCCGCCGGCTCTTCCCGTACCTGACCGTCCGCCAGAACCTCCAGCTGGGCGCCTATCACCCGGGAGCCAGGGCGCATCGCGAGGAAACGCTGGCCGACGTAGAGACCCTCTTCCCGCATCTGAGGGATCGGCAAACCCAGATGGCGGGGACGCTCTCGGGCGGCGAGCAGCAGATGGTCGCCATAGGCCGCGGGCTCATGGCGCGCCCGGCGCTCCTCATGGTGGACGAACCCTTCCTGGGGCTGGCGCCGCGGGTGATCGAGCAGATCGCGGAAGTGCTGACTGCGATCAACCGCGAGCGCGGCATCACGGTGGTCTTCATCGAGCAGAACGTGGAACTGGCCCTCCGCATGGCCCACCGCGGTTACATCCTCGAATCCGGGCGGGCGATCCTCGAAGGCCCCTCGGCCGCCCTCCTCGCCTCCTCCGAGCTCAAGCGCATCTTCCTGGGCCACTAGCAGGCGGGCGATAAGGGCCCATCTGCTTCGTTGGCGCCCTCGGCCGCACGTTCAACGTACAGGAGTACGCCTCACGTGCGACCTTCGGGCGCCGCCTCGCATCTGGACCCTTCTCGCCGGCCTGCGGCCGACTTCACTCCTCTTCCGTCCCGTCCTTCCCACGCGTGATCAGCCTGATGGGCCGGTCGTAGAAGACATAATTCCAGGCCCACGAGATCAGCACCACGAGGCGGTTCCGGTAGCCGATGATCTGGTAGAGGTGCACGAAGAGCCACACGAACCAGCCTATGGGCCCCGTGAACGAGAGCGGCCCCACCTGGGCGACCGCGGCGTGGCGGCCGATCGTGGCCATGATGCCCTTGTCGCGGTAGCGGAAGGGCCGGAGCGGCTGCTTCCGCTCCAGCCTTATGATCGCATCGGCGACATAACGCCCCTCCTGCATCGCCTGCGGCGACATCATCGCGAGCTCCCCACCATCCTGGGTGACGCCAGCCACGTCCCCGATCGCGAAGGCTCCGGGGCAATCCGGGATACGGAGGCACTCGTCCACCGCGATCCGCCGAGACCGGGTGCGCGGGATGTCGAGCGCGGTGTCGAGCTCGGCGGGTTTGACGCCCGCCGCCCATACGAGAGTCCGTGCGGCGAGGGTCTCGCCGCTCGAGAGCGTGATCCGCCCGTCCGTCGCGTCGAGCAGCCGGGCGCCGAGCCGGACCTCGACGCCGAGCCGCTCGAGGCGCTTCCGCGCGTCCTCGGAGAGAGCTGGAAGAAAGGCCGGCAGGATGTGATCGAGCGCTTCGACGAGGATCACACGGACGGCGCGGAGGTCGAGCTCCGCGTGGTCGCGGATCAGCACCCGGTGGATCAGCTCGGAGAGCGCGCCGGCGTACTCCACGCCGGTCGGCCCGCCGCCCACCACGACGAACGTGAGCCAGGCTCGCAGGACCGCCTGGTCCGTCTCGCGGGTCGCCCCTTCGAATGCGCGAATGACGTGGGTCCGGAGCGCCACCGCCTCGGGCAGGTCCTTGAGCCCGTGCGCCGCCCGCTCGACCGAGTTCATCCCGAAGAAGTTGGTGGCGCTCCCCGTCGCGATCACCAGGAAGTCGTAGGGAAACCGGCCGCCGTCGGCCGTCTGCACGGCTTTCGCATCGAATGCCACGCCGGTCACCTGGGCCACGCGGAAGCGAACGTTGGGCGAGCCGCGAAAGACCGCCCGAACCGGGTAGGCGATGTCGCTCGGGTTGAGCAGAGAGCTGGCGACCTGGTAGAGCAGCGGGGTGAAGAGGTGGTAGTTGTTCCGATCAATCAACAGCACGTCCACCGGCGTGCCGGATAGACGCTGCGCGCACTGGAGGCCGGCGAAACCGGCGCCGACGATCACGACCTTCATCGTACCGATCGTGCCAAATCGTCAGTAACAGGTCAAACGGGGCCCTCGCCGGGGTCGGACTTGCGCTTCACGTAGCTCTGATGGCCGTCGCGGCGCTCCGGGGTTAGGCCAGGGCGGGCCGCGCGGGTGGGCGCACGAAGGGCGAGCGGTAGTCGAGCGCCTCGCGGACCTTCCGCACGAGCAGATCTGGAGTGAACGGCTTGCCAAGGAACGGCGCGTTGGAATTCAGGAGCCCGTACTCGCCGGTCACGTCTGCCGTGTACCCGGACATGAACACCACCTTTGTCCCGCTCCGCGTGCCCTTCAGCCGGTCGGCCAGCTCGGGCCCGCTCAGCCCGGGCATGACCACGTCCGCGAGCAGGGCATGGATGGGCCCTTCGTAACCCTCCGCCACCCGCAGCGCTTCCTCGCCGTCGTTGGCTGTCAGGACGGTGTAGCCTGGCACCTGAAGGATCTCGCGGGCCAGGGAAAGGACGTCGGGCGCGTCGTCCGCCACCAGGATGGTTTCCATAGGAGACCTTTCTGCCGGAGGGCTCATGAAAGCCTCCGGACGCGACCTTGGGTCGTGGGGCTTGGCCGGCCGCCGGTCATCGCGCGTTCCTCCACTGCTCGAGGTCGCTCGCCACCACGGTGCTGCGGCAGCCCGGACAGATACCGTGGCTGAAGGTGGCGTGGGAGTGCTCGCTGATGTAACTCTCCATCTGTTCCCACGAGTCTTGGTCGTTGCGGATCTTCTTGCAGTAGGAGCATATCGGCAGCATGCCCTGCAGCCGCCTGACCTCGGCCAGCGCCCGCTCGGCGGCCTGGCGCGCGGCGCCCTCCGCGGCGTACAGCGAGGCGTTGCGAATGGCCAGCGCGGCCTGTCCCACGAAGCTTTCGAGCAGCCGCCCCTCAGCTCCCGCAGGCCCCAGGGGTGGCCGGCCGGCCTCTCCCGGGCCGATCCATCGAAGCTCAATTCCCGACCCCGGTACTTCGCTCATATCACGCTCCTCGTGGACTCTGGCTGCATCCCGCTCTGCTCTCATACAGAAGTAGGGCAAGGGCGATGCCAACGAAGGCGTTGCTTAGAGTCGGAGGCGGCACTCGGATAACCCCACGTTTTCAGTGGTTTAGGTGGCACTCAACTCAGGCGGCGTGAAACCCGTGTCAGCAGGAGGCAGATTGAGCGAGGGCCCGTGCAACCCATATGGTCGGCCGACCATGGTGGGCAAACAATAAGGAACCCGGCCAGCGTGGGCCGGGCCAATCCTCACCTGGGGAGGAACTCCCGCGCCGAGATATTGAAGCGCTTCATCTTGGCGTGGAGAGTGGTGTAGTTGGTTTGGAGAATCCGCGCGGCCAGGCTCTTGTTCCCCTTCGCCGAGTCCAGCGCGCGACGGATCGCCTGTGCTTCGGCCTCGACCACGGCCTGCTCCACCAATTCCCGAAGCGAGTGAACGCCCAGGGTCTGTGGCGCCGGAGGGTGGCACGCCGCGACCGGGGGTTCGGCGGCATGGCTGGCAGCGGAAAAGGTGAGCTCGGGCATGGTGTCCATCACGCTACCGGTGGAAACTCGCGCCGACCTTCAATGTGGCGATCATGCCGGCCATCCTTTCTCCGCGGCCTCCACCCCGAGCTGGGCGCGGCACTACTCGAGAAACGCAAGACCGGTGCCAACAACATCGCCCCCCACGGCGGCGGCCTTACCGTCGCAGACAGTCTTGAGCGAACCTGGACTTGGCGAAACGGCACCGCCGGCGAGCGAGGCCGGCACCCCGTCTGGAAGGCCGTGCGGTTCTAGCGCGGGCGCGAGAGGCATAGCGGCGCGGTCATAGCGAGGCGGCCAGATCGCACCGGAGGCGCTACGGGTCCTGGAAGTCGCGCGCGGAAATGGCGTAGCGCTTCATCTTGGCGTGCAGCGTGGTGAAGTCAGTGCGGAGCAGCCGCGCCGCCTGGCTCTTGTTTCCCCTCGCGGCTTCGAGCGCCTGGCGAATGGCCCGCCGCTCAGCGTCGGCGGTGGCGACCTCGCTCACCTCGCGCAGCGACAACTCCCCACCCACGGCCGGCGCCGCCACAGCGGGTTGCCCGGCCGCTCGGGGCGCGGCCAGAGACGGCAAGAACTCGGGCGTGATCAGGTCGGTGGCCAGCAGCGCCGCCTTCCGGATCACGTTCTTCAGCTCGCGCACGTTTCCGGGCCAGTCGTGACGCCGCAGCAGCTCCATCGCATCGTCCGTGATGCCGTGCACCGGGCGGTGCAGCTCCATGCTGACCTCGTCGAGGAAGCGGCGGGCCAGGTGCGCGACGTCCTCGCGCCGATCGCGCAGCGCGGGCAGGCTGATGCCGAATTCGTTGAGCCTGTAGTACAGGTCGGGACGGAACCGGCCGCCGCGGGTCGCGTCCTCGAGGTCCGCGTTCGAGGCAGCGATGATGCGCGCGTCCACCGACACCGCGCGCGTCGCGCCGAGCGGCGTGACCTGCCGCTCCTCGAGCGCGCGCAGCAGCTTGGCCTGAGTGGGCAGGGGCAGGTTGCCGACTTCGTCCAGGAAAAGAGTCCCGCCGGCGGCCGCCTGGAAGCGCCCGTCCTTGCGGCGCACGGCGCCCGTGAAGGCGCCCTTCTCGTATCCGAAGAGCTCAGACTCGACCAGCGTCTCGGGAATCGCACCGCAGTCCACTGCCACGAAAGGCTTGTCGCGGCGGGGACTTTGGTTGTGGATCGCGCGCGCCACCAGCTCCTTGCCCGTGCCCGTCTCACCCTGGACCAGCACCGTGAAGTTCGAGCGGGCAACCTGGGCGACCTGCTGGATCACCGACTCGATGGGGCGGCTTCCCCCCATGCGATCGGCCAGGGAGATTCCCTCGCCCTGACTCTTGAGCTCGTCGATGCGGGCCAGCAGCTCTCCGCGTTCGACGGCACGTTTGATCGTGAGGAGAAGCAGCGCTGGGTCGAACGGCTTGGTCAGGTAGTCGTAGGCGCCGAGCTGCATGGCCCGCACAGCCGTCGGGACGTCCATGTAGGCGGTGCACATGATGACCGGGACGTCCGGAGCGATCCGCTTCAGCTCGGGGAGTGTCTCCAGGCCGCCCTGCCGGGGCATGACGACGTCGAGGAGAATCACTGCCGGCCGCTCGGCTTGAACCGCCGCCACGGCCTCTTCGCCGTCGCCGGCCTCCTGGGTCTCGAATCCGGCGGCGATAAGACACTCGCCTAGGACTGCTCGAATGTCGGGCTCGTCGTCCACCACCAGTATTTTCACGGCAGCTTGTGTCCTCCCTGACTAGGATACGGGCTTCGGCTTCGAAATGACAGAAACAGCTCGACGCGGCCCTCCGAGGGGTAGGCCGAGGACGCTCCGTGGCGTGCGAACCCCTCCGTCCCTCTGTGCTATGCTTGCCGTCAAGCTTCGGGGTGGGCGGCCGCGCCCCCTGGACGGCGGCTTCACGAGCGAGAGGGAGTCAAACCACGTGGGCTTGCTGAGGCTCCTGTCACGCATCTGGGACACGATCACCAGCTTCACGCGTCCGCCCAATGCCGCCACGCTCTTCCGGCGCGCCGACCTCTTTCGCCAGGAGGGACGCTTCGAGGAGGCCGCCGAGCTCGTTGCCCAAGGGCTGCGCGTCGCCCCTAACAACGGCGTAGGCCACCTCCTCTCGGCCTACCTCCACCTGGCCTTCCGCCAGATCGGCCCGGCCAAGAGCGAGTTCGAGGCCGTCCTGGCGCTCGACCCGTATCATCCGCGGGCGCTCCTGGGACTCGCCAAGATCGCGCTCGAGGAGCGTGACCTCGCCGCCTGCCGCCCCTTCCTCGACAAGGCGCTCCAGTACTACCCGGACTTCCCCGAGGCCAGGGCGCTGCAGGACATGGTGTCGAGCTGGACGACGGCCCCCGCGGCCCCGGGTCAGCACCCGGTCTACGCAGGCCCTCCGATCCAGGTGGAGAAGCTCAAGCCGCCGGCGGGCGGGCGGGAATTCGTGCTCACGCAGGCCGACGGCACGCTCGTCTTTTCCCAGCAGGGCGACAAGGACGCCGAGGACCTGGCAGCCCACGTCACACAGGTCTACCGGATCGCCTCGGCGACGCTCCAGCGGGCTGGGCTCGGCGCATTGAGGCGCGGGATCATCCAGGCCGCCACCGAGACCACGTTCTTCCGGAGCAATGACCGCCTGATTCTCGCGCTCAGCTTCCCGCAGGACGTCAAAGTCGGATTCGGGCTGCTCGAGACCGACAAGCTCTGGACGAACTCGCTGCGCGAGCTGGGAGTCCGCGCGTGAACGCCGAGCCCGCGGCCCCACGGCCTGCGTCCGCGCGGGCGCGCGAGTTCCGGCGCATCGTGACCGAGATGCTCAAGATCGACCGCGTCCGCGGTGGGCTCGTGGTGGCCGCCGACGGCCTCGTCATCACGTCGAGCCTGCCCCGCAGCATCGCCGTCGAGCCGCTGGCGGCGCTGACGGCCACGCTCGGTCGCGAGCTCGAAGTTGGCGCCGACCGGCTGAAGCGGACCCCCTTCCACACGGCGCTCTTCTCGGCGGACGACGGGACCGTGTTTCTCGGCTCGAGTCCGGTGGGATTCGTGGTCGTACTGGGGGACCGCGAAGTCAACGTAGGGCTGGTGCAGTGGGCGCTCAGGAAGGCGCTCGCCACGCTCGAGGGCGCCTGGGGATCGCAGAGCCAGATCCCGGCCACCCCCGAGGACATATAGCGGCGCCTGTCGCCGCCTCCCGTGGCCGCTTGCGGCCGCGGGCCCTTCCCGCTGGCATCCCGTCAGGGCTTTGTCGGCTCGCCGAACGTCGTCCTCGATTCCTCCGCCGTCAGCGGCTTGGACAGACTGCCCATGGTCCTGGGCTTGGCGCGTGCCTCGCTCAGTATCTGCCCGATGGCGGTCGCCGCCTCTTTTGCGAAGAGCCGCACCATGCCCACCGTCGTCCGCTCCCCGAAGATCGCCAGCAAGATGGCCTGGTCGTCCACGGTGGAGACGTGCATGCTCTCCTTGTTGCCCTGGTGGAACAGCACGGTAAACTCCGTCTCGCCCAGCAGCTGGGCAAGGGCGCCTGTCGAGCTGAACGCGCCGGCGGCCAATGCCGAGATGGACACCGTGTCGAGCGCCCGGTTGGCGCCGGTCGCCGCAAGGAGCTGGCCGCTCCGGTCGATGAGCAGGGCCTCGGTCGCGCCGGACTCGCCGAGGAACGTCGTCAGGACCGTGTTGATTTTCTCCGCGTCGCCTTCGTGGATGACCACGTCATGCAGTCTCACGGTGTTCCCCCTTTTCTTGACCGAACTCGCCGACCAGGACCATGCGGGAGACGGTGTTGAGGGTGTCGAAGACCCCGTCGCCGTTGACGGCCACGGCCTCGAAAGACGGGACCCGCCGGGCCCGCCGGTTGAGGAGAAACTCCATGTAGTCGAGCGGCGCGATGTTCTCGAGGTCGCGCTTGTTGTACTGGATCACGTAGGGCATCTCGTCCAGGCTGGTATTGTACTCGCGCAGATTGTCCTCCAGGTTGCGGAAGCTCTCGACGTTATCGCGCAGCCGGTCCCACTGGGAATCGGCCACGAAGACCATCCCGTCCGCGCCCCGCAGCACCAGCTTGCGCGTCATGTTGTAGTAGACCTGCCCGGGCACGGTATAGAGCTGGAACTTGGCCGTGAAGCCCCGCACGGTCAGCGCGGAGACGGGCAGAAAGTCGAAGAAGAGCGTCCGGTCGTCGCCGGCCGCGAGCGAGATCAGGCTGCCCTTGCTGGCGTCCGGCAGACTCTTGTGGATGTGCTGGAGGTTCGCGGTCTTCCCGGCCACTCCAGGGCCATAGTAGACGACCTTGAAGTTGATGACCTTCTGCGCGTAGTTGATGATCGCCATGGTGTCCTCAGGCCGCGCTGAGCCGTGCCGCCGCCCGATCGACTTGCAGGCGCACGAGTCCCGGCCGGCCCGTGTCGGCGCCCTCCACGACGAGGACCGGCGCGGGACCCGAGGCCGACGGCAGCCGGCGGATCTCGAGGCGCTCTCTCCCCGAGCGGAGGACGGTGGAGTGGAAGGATCCAAGCGGTCCCGCCTGGGGGCCCTGCGCCATGGCCTGCGCGAGATCCCAGGCGAACGGCGCCAACTCGGCTGCCGATACGCCCAGGGGAACGAAACAGTGGATGAGGGCGCCCGTCACAGGTTCGCGGAAAGACTGCGCCGTCAGCGGCCCGAAGGCTTCGAGGTCCTCTTCGGCGGCGGCGGCGGCGGGCGGCAGCGGCGCGGCGTCGAACCTCGCCGTCAATGGAGCAGTCTGGGGAACGCTCTGGGGAACGCTCTGGGGAACGGTCTGCCGACTCTCAGCCGGTGAGGGAGGCTCATGAGCGGCGGCCGCGCGCCGCGCCAGGATCTCCAGACGGGCCAGCGGGCCGCCCGGGCGCACGCCCACGGCGAGCGCCATGCCCGTGTTCCATCCGGATCCGACAGGAGTGAGCACGAGCGTGCCTCCGGTTCCGCGCAGTGTCGCCTGTTCGACGGGCCGCGGCGCCCGGCGAGCGATGAGGGAGCTTAGGTGGCCGGCTGCGGCCGCCACCACGCTCCCGGGCAGTCCAGCTGCCGAGACGCTGATGATCGCAAAATCTCCGACCTGGACCTCGTCGAGGGCCGCCGTTTCCCAGGGGGCCAGGAGGGCGGCGAGCCTCTCGGCATTTCCCAGCGGCTCGGAAACGTAGCGCCTCTCGATGACCGGAGGCTTGACAGGCGCCTCGGCTGCCACCGGCACTGGCTCGGGCTCAGGCGGCCGCTCGAGCTCCGGCACGGTGGACGGAAGAGCGGGAGGAGCCGAGGCCGCCACACTCCTCGGCTCGGCGACGGCAGATTCGGACGGCTCTTCCCGCCCCTGGGGCCTGAACGGCGCGGGGAAGCTCTCGAGCCCCGGCACCTCCACCGGCCCACGCCCGATCGACGTCGCGAACACGTCCGGCGGCAGCTGCCGCACGATCTCGTCCAGCGGCAGCAGCAGCCGCCCGTTCACGATCCGCTCCTTCACCTCCGCCGGCGCGAGCGCGAACACCGCCGCCGGAAACTGCTCCACCACCACCTCCCACGCCACCTGCACCACACCTTCGCCTAGCTGCGGCACGACCACGGCCTGCGGCACCACCAGCGTCCCCGCCTCCAGCAGCCGCGCCCCCACCTGCCCCAGCGGCATCTGAAACGCCTCCGGCGGCAGCTGCCCCACCACCCGGTCGAATGAAATCCGTACCACCGCCTCCGACGCCACCGGCACCGCGGCCGCCGCCGTAAACGCCGGCTCCGCCGCCACCAGCTCCTCCGGCGCCTCGACGGGTTCGTCGACGACGGGCCCGGGCTCCCGCTCGGCCTCTGGGGCCAGCGACTCCCTCGCCCCCTCGAGCAGGCTGTCCAGGTCGAGGACCTCCGCCACTTCCTCTATCTCGAGCACATTGTCCGGAGTCTCTTCGGCCCGCACCGGCCGCACCTCTTCGAGCAGGGACGCCCCGGCGAAGTCAGACTCCGATGGCGCCGGCACGGGTTCGATCTCCTCCACCCGCACTTCGGGCTCAGGCGGCGTCCACGCCAGATCCCGCGCCACCTCCGCGGCGTCAGGCACCTCGATGGACATCGGCTCAGGCCTGCCCGGGGGCGGAACCGCAGCCACAGGCGGCTCCTCCCACCCCTGGGGCCTGAACGGCGCGGGGAAGCTCTCGAGCCCCGGCACCTCCACCGGCCCACGCCCGATCGACGTCGCGAACACGTCCGGCGGCAGCTGCCGCACGATCTCGTCCAGCGGCAGCAGCAGCCGCCCGTTCACGATCCGCTCCTTCACCTCCGCCGGCGCGAGCGCGAACACCGCCGCCGGAAACTGCTCCACCACCACCTCCCACGCCACCTGCACCACACCTTCGCCTAGCTGCGGCACGACCACGGCCTGCGGCACCACCAGCGTCCCCGCCTCCAGCAGCCGCGCCCCCACCTGCCCCAGCGGCATCTGAAACGCCTCCGGCGGCAGCTGCCCCACCACCCGGTCGAATGAAATCCGTACCACCGCCTCCGACGCCACCGGCACCGCGGCCGCCGCCGTAAACGCCGGCTCCGCCGCCACCAGCTCCTCCGGCGCCTCGACGGGTTCGTCGACGACGGGCCCGGAGGCCGGCGCGCCGAAGAGCTCGGAGAGCGCTTGCCTGAGGTCCGGAGCAGCGGCTGGGGGGAGATCGTCGCTTCCGGCGGTGAACTGATCGGCTTCGGCCGCATCAGAAGCGGCGCCGTTGACTCCCAAGAGCGGGACCGAGTGCACGGCGGGCTCGTCCGGGACCGCCACCGGAGGCTCCTCCGGCACAGGGGCGGCGACGACAGCCGCCGGCGGCGCGCTCGTGACTCGGGCTGCCGTGACCGCAGCGGGCGCGGGCCCGGCTCCAGCCGAGCCGCGCGCCCAGGCCTGGCGATCCTTGGCCGGGACGATCTCGGGGGCCTGTCGCGTCTTCTTGGCCGCGTCCGTCCGGAGCGGAACCTCTGCCGGGGGACGGGGGGCAGCCGCCCGGGGAGCGAGCGCCCCGAGAAATGGCAAGGCCATGACCAGCGAGCCGACCATGGCGAGGACGAGGGCCGGGGGAAAGCCCCAGAGCGCCGGCGCCAGCGCCTGCTCGAAGGAGGTAAAGCTGACCGTCGCGTAGAGCCACGCCGTCGCGAGTCCGATGCCCACGTGGAGGACCGCCAGCGTGAAGAAGCCGATCAGCCAGCCGCCTATCCGGATACGAGGGACACAAAGCGGAAGCACCAGCCCATAGACGAGAGCGGGCGCCACCACGGCCGTCCACCACGACAGCGGCATATTTCCGACGGGATTCACCACGTAAAGCGCGGTCGACGATGCGAGCGCGAGGCCGAATGTAGCCAAGGCGGCGAGCCACGCCCAGGGCTTCTTGATGTTGGAGGTGCCGGCGGATGTCGCCATCAGATGGTCCGGAGCAGCTCCGGCAGCGCCCTCTTGACGTAATAGCGAACCTTGCCGAGCGTGGTCGGGTCGCCCAGCACGACCGCGAGGATGGCGGCGGGCCCGGCGCCGTGCAGCAGGACCATGCCGGCCTCGTAGTCGAGGATCATGCTCGAGAGCGCGCCCTGCCCCATCTCGCGCCCGATACCTTCCGACGACTCGGCCAGGCACGCGGCCAGGGCGCCGGCAACATCGGCACCGACGCCGAGCTCGCCGGCCGCCTCGATGAGGAAGCCCTCGCGGTCCACGAGGGCCGCCAACGACACGCCGGGCATGGCAGCCAACTGCCCCAGAGTCGCCTTGAGATCCGGCTGCGCCACCATCTCGGCCTCGGCCGCCGTCGGGCGTCCTAGTTGTGCCGCCACACTCCGAGAGCGGGCGGTCAGGAGCTCCTCCACCTTGCGCGCGAGGTCCTCGGCGGTGAACGGCTTGCGCAGGACGTCGCTGGAGCGGACCTGGGCCGCCCGCTCGAGGACGGCGCTGTTGACGATGCCGGAGATGAGGAGCACCGGCGTTTCGGACAGATCCGGGTGAGCGCGCACGAACTCGCAGATGCGGTAGCCGTCCACGTCGGGCATGACGACGTCGCAGACGACCAGGTCAGGCATGGCGCTGCCGATCCGCTCCATGGCCTCGGCGCCCGACGAGGCGGAGAGCACGTCAAACCCTTTCATCTCAAGCGCGCGCTCGACCATCTTACGCACGGAGAGGCTGTCATCCACGACCAGCACGCGGGCCATCGACTAGGTCCTCGGCGGCGGGGGCGGCACACCGGCGGTCGCGCGGCCCTCGTCGATCTCGGAGGCGACGCTGATGAGCAGCTGATCCACGCTCTTTTGGATCGTGCGCGGCCCCGAGCCGGCAGGCAGTTCGGTCGCGGGCTTGAAGCGGAAGGTGCCCTCGGGATCGGACTGGGCGGCGGAGACCATGGCCGCGAAGGCGCTCTCTCCGGTGCGCGAGGCGAACTCGGCGTGGACGACGCGCCCGGAGTCGAAGAGCAGTGAGCCCTCGCCTGCCGCCAGCTGCAACGAGAGCCGGCCTGTCTTGCCGCCGAGGGCGATGGCCTGGGTCACCTCTGTCAGGTCGAGCACCCCGAACGAGCCCTCGAAAGTCCGCTTCCCGGCCTCGGCGCGGGGCACCGTCACCCGCGGCGGAAGCGGGGGCGGGGACGGCGGCAGCCCCGGATCCGCGTGGGGCGCGACGTGACGGAGGAGCTTCGATATCCGGTCGAGCACGGTGGAGACGACGAAGTCGCCGGCGACCAGCATGTCCACCCCGGCCTGGGCGACGGCCCACGGCGTCGGGCGCGTGGGTCCGGACAGCAAGAGGAACGGGATGTCGTGGGTGGCTGGGTCGCTCCGGATGATGGAGCAGAACTCGACGCCGTCCATGTCCTCGGTCCGGTTGCCGCTCACGATAAGGTCCGGGCGGTCGCGCTCGAGCGTCGTGAGCGCGAAGGAGGCGCTCGTCGCCGAGGTGACGTGGAAGGCCGCCGTCGTGAGCGCCGTCGTGAGGGCCTGAAGCTTCGCCGGGTCGGCATCCACGATGAGGATCTTGGCGGTGGGCCTGGCGTCGCTCACGACCTGGCCTCCGTGCGCTCGAGCCCCGCTCTGCGCGCCGTCAGGGAGACGATGAGGCGGACGAAGGCGCCCTCATCCACGGGCTTGGTGACGTAGTGCGTGATGCCGAGGCGCCGGGCCAGGTTGACGTGCTTGGCGCCGGCGCGCGTGGTCAACACCACGACGGGCAGCGCCCGCGTGGAGGCGCGCGAGCGCAGATCCTCGATCAGCTCGTACCCGCTGATGCGCGGCATCTCGAGGTCGGTGATGACTGCGTCCACCGCCGTGCCGGCGAGGAGCCGCAGCGCTTCTACGCCGTTATTGGCCGTGATGACCTCGAAGCCGGCCTTCTCGAGCATCTGGCCGACGAACTTCCGGATGCTGACCGAGTCGTCCACGAGAAGGATGCGCCGCGCCCGGGCCGTCTCGCGCCCCGTCCCGCTCGCACGGGCGCCGGCGGAGCCGGCCTGCCGCGCGGCCTCCGCCGCCTCCACCAGGCGCGACGGGTCCACCAGCAGGATGACCTTCCCGGCTCCGGAGATCGTCGCGCCCGCGAACGGTCCGACGCGCTCGAGGAGCCCGCCAAGGCTCTTGATGACGACGTCCTCCTTGCCGATGAGCTCGTCCACGGCGACGGCAAGCGGGCGCACGCCCGAGCGGATGACCAGCACGGGCTGCCGCACCGGTGGCCGGCCGGCCGGCAGCGCCAGGACACGGTCGAGGTGAACCAGCTCCACCACTTCCTCCTCGACCACGACGCGCTCGCGATCTCCCGCCCGCTCGATGTCCGCGGGGCGCACCTGCACGATGCTCCGGATGGCGTTCATCGGCACCGCGAAGGTCTCGCCGCCCGACCGGACCAGGAGCGCGTCGGAGATGACAACCGTCAGGGGCAGCTTGATCGTGATGCGCGTGCCCGAGCCAGGCTCGCTCTGGAGATCGATCTCGCCATGGAGCCTGCTGACGTTGGTGCGGACCACGTCCATGCCGACACCCCGCCCAGAGGTGGCGGTCACCTCGCCGGCCGTGCTGAACCCAGGCAGGAAGACCAGGGCGAGCGCCTCGCGGTCGCCGAGCGCGTGAGCCGATTCGGAGGACAGGAAGCCCCGGCGCACCGCCCGATCGCGCAGCAGGACGGGGTCCATTCCCCGCCCGTCGTCGGCGACCTGGATGTGGACGAAGCTGCCTTGGTGGGAGGCCGAGAGCGACACCGTCGCGCGGGCGGGCTTCCCCGCCTCGCGCCGCTCCTCGTCGGTCTCGATGCCGTGGTCGATAGCGTTGCGCACGAGGTGAAGCAGCGGGTCCGCGGTCTGCTCGATGACGGCGTTGTCCACCTCGACGGCCTCGCCTGAGACCTGGAGCGCCACGCTCTTGCCGGCCGCGCGCGCGGCCTCGCGGGCCGGCTGGTTGAAGCGCGCGAAAAGCCGCCCGATCGGCACCATGCGGGCGCGCGTCACCTCGGAGCGCAGGCTGGCCGTCAGGCGCTGGACCTGGGCGGTGTCCTCCCCGACGCTCCTGACGAGCCCGGCCAACTGGGCCTGGATTTCGGAGACGTCGGCCGAGATCTCGTCCACGCTCCGGGCGAAGATGTTGAAGTCATCGTAGCGGTCGAACTCGAGCTCGTCAAAGGGCTCGGACGGCGGTTCGGTGACGGGCACCTCGCCCGCCGCCAGCCGGCCCTCCTCACCTCCGCCCGCGTCTGCCGGCGGCAGCTGGGTGTAGCGGTGCTTCTCCTCGAAGTCGCGCACCGTCTGGGCCATCCTCCCACGGGTGAAAGCCAACAGCTCGTTGACGCGCTCGATCTGGGCAAAGCGCTGGTCGAGACGGCTTCGCGCGATGACGAGCTCGCCGACTAGGCTCATCAGTGAATCCAGCCGGTCGAGGTTGACGCGGATGCTGGGCCGCCCCTCTTGGGACTCGCGCCTCCTCCGCTCACCGACCTCGAAAACCGGCGGCACGAAGCGGGGGCGGGGGGGTGCGGGCGCGGCGTGAGCGATAGCCGCGGGCTCGGCCCTCATCACCTCTTCCTCGTAGGCGGCCTCGGCCTCGATCGGCGCGGGAGCGGGCCGCAGTGCGTCGAGCGTGTCGAGCGTGCGCTGGACGAAGGCACGCACGCTGGGCGAGGTCACCGACGCGCTGCCGAGGAGCAGCCTGAGCGCATCCACACCACCGAAAACCGCCTCGATCACGGCCGGCGAGAGGGAAAGCCGCCCGTCGCGCACGCCTTCGAGGAGATCCTCGATGCGGTGGGCGACGTCGCCCACGGGGGTGCAGCCGACCGTGTACGCAGCGCCCTTGAGCGTGTGAACGGCGCGGAAGAGGCTCGCGACTTCCTCCTGCGCCGGGGAGCCGGACTGCTCGAGCGCCAGGAGCGAGCGTGCCATCACGTCGAGGTGCTCTGCGGCCTCTGGGGCGAAGTACGGCACGGACTCGGCGTGCTCGGCGAAGAAGCGCTCGAGCTCGCGCAGCAGCCCCTCCGCCGCGGCCTCCGCGAGAGGGGCCCGAGGCGCCTCGGGGGGGGCGGGCGCCACCGCCGGATCGGGAGACGCCGCCCCGCCGCCGGCCGGGGAGTGCTCGTCCGCCAGCACGCGATCATCGGGCAGCGACGGTGGGGGCAGCGACGGTGGGGGCAGCGACGGTGGGGGCAGCGACGGTGGGGGCAGCGACGGTGGGGATGCCGGCGGTGGGGGTGGCGGCGGTGGGGGTGGCGGCGGAGTCGCAGGGAGAGAGCCGGGCGTCGCGGCGGGCCCGGGCCCGGCGTGACGGACGGGCCCACGGAAGGGATCAGCGGGAGCCGGAGGCGAGAAGAGCTCCGGATGGCGAGCACGGAGATGGGCAACGGCGTCCACGTCCTCCCGCCCGTCGTCGCCGATCGTCTCGAGCATGCGCTTGACCGTGGCGACCACATCGGCCAGCACCTCGATGCGGCGCGGCCTCTCACCGTCGGGAGCGGCGGGGAGCTCCTCGATCTTCTCCTCCAGGACCAGCGCCACGGCGGAGACGACGGGGTAGCCGTGGAGCGCGGCCGCACCCTTGAGGCGGTGGGCGACGACCATCAGGGGATTGAGCACCACCGAGGAGACGGGCTCGCCGGCCGCCAGACGGCGGACTCCCTCCTCGACGGCGGCCACGGTGTCCCAGGCCTCCATCAGGAAGATGCTGAGGATGAACTCGCCGTCCTGGTCTTCAAGCATTCTAGTTCGATTAGAGCAAGATCCGGGCCAGTTGCGGGCCCTAGGCCGCCAGCTTGAACCGCGCCAGGCTGGCGGTGAGCTCCTCGGCAAGCCGGGCGAGCTCATCCACGGTGCGGCGGGCCTCAAGCACACCCCGCTCGGTCTGGGCCGCCACGGTTTGGATGGACTGCATGGCCTGGGCGACGCTCTCGGCACCGCGTACCTGCTGCTGCGTCGCCTGGGAGATGTCCTGGGCCAGCTCCGCCGAGCGGTGGGAGACGTCGGCGATGACCTTCAGACTCTCGCCCGCCTGCACCGTCATCCGGTAGCCGGACTCGACCTCCTGCGTTCCCTGCTCCATGACCACGACGGCTTCCTGCGTGTCGCTCTGGACGTTCTTGATCAGGACCGCGATGTCCTTGGTCGCTTTGGCCGAGCGCTCCGCGAGCTTGCGCACCTCGTCCGCGACCACGGCGAAGCGCAGCCCCGCCTCTCCCGCGCCCGCGGCCTCGATGGCCGCGTTGAGCGCAACCAGGTTCGTCTGCGAGGCGATGTCCTCGATGGTGTCGACGATCTCCGAGATCTCGAGCGAGCGGTCGCCAAGGCCCTTGATCTTTTTCGAGATGGACTGCACCTCGCTGCGGATCCGCTGCATGCCCTGCAGGCTGTCGCGCACGGCGCCGTCGCCCTTCTGCGCGGCGTCGAGCGCCTCACGCGCCGCCTGTGCCGACCCCCGGGCGCTCTCGGCCACCTGGCGGACGGACTGCGTCAGCGCCTCGACGGACGCTGCGACCTGGCCCGCCTCGCGCGCCTGGGCCTCGGCGCCCTGGGCCATGCACCCGGTCGAGTCGGTCATCTGGTTCGCGCTGACCGAGACCTGCATGGCCGCCACGCGCACGTCGGCAATGATGGCGCCGATCTCGGCGACCATGAGGTTGATGGCGTCGACCACGTTGCCGAGGACGTCGGAAGTGACGTCGCCGCGCTTGGTCAGGTCGCCCTGCGAGATCTCCATCGCGGTGTCGAGGAACCGGATGATGCTCTCTTGCAGCTCCTCGCGGCGGCGGCGCTCGTTGTCGCGCTCCGCCTCCGCCTCCGTCTGGACCTGCGATCGGAGGCGCACGACAGTGTCGTTGAACGTCTGCGCCAGCTCCCCGATCTCGTCCCGCGAGGTGACCGGGACGGTCTCGCTGAGGTCGCCCCGGCCCACCCGCTGGGCGGCCGCCACGAGCAGCGTGATGGGTCGCGTAATGCGCCGCGCGAGGACCACACCGCCGAGCAGAGCCAGGGCGGCCACGCCGCCGAAGAGCAGCAGCAGCTGGCGCCCCGAAGCGGCCGCGGCCTGGTTGATGATGGACCGGTCCATGCCGACCCGCACCGTGCCGAGCTTGCCGGCCGCCATGGGCACGCCGATGTCGATGATCTCGCGCGTGATCTTCCGGGCCGGGTCCTGGTACTCGATGTTCCGCTCCTGGCGGCTGACGCTGCCCGGCACGATGTTCTTGTTCACGATGTCGGCGGGCACCGAGGGCGAGAAGGTGTGGGCGATGAACCTCTTCTGCGGGTCGTACACCATGACGTAGGCGACGCCGCGGATTCTCGCGAAGTCGTCCACGAGCGACTGGACGGAGGAGGCGTCGCGCGTCGAGATCAGGTCCACGCCGGATGAGGCCAGGCTCGAGGCGATGGCCTCACCCTTGGACGTGAACTCCTCGGTCATGTTGGTCCTGAGGGAGCGCGCGGAGACGTACCACGTGACAGCGGCCAGCGGCACCAGCACCGCCACGAGGAAGAGGACGATCTTGCCGAGGAGGCCCAGCCCGAGCCGCCGAGGCTCGGACCCCGGCTCGACCTGCCCCGCTTCCTGCACTTCCGCTCCCCGTCTCATGGACATCTCCTGTGGGCTCAGGCCCGAACGGCCGCGGTCCAATCGGTGACGGGCACCCAGCGCCCGCCTTCGACGCGGGTGAAGTACACGCTGTCCAGGCCCTGGTGCCGCTCGGGGCTGAAGGTCAGTGGCGCGCCGATGCCCAGGTCGAGGGTGCGCAGGGACTCGAGGGCCTGGCGGAGGCTTGCGCGGGTCGGGTTGGCTCCAGCACGGCGAAGCGCCTCGACGACCACCTTGGCGTTGATGAAGCCCTCGAGGCTGATGAAGCTGTACCGCTGCGGGGCGTACGTCTTGTCTCGCAACGCCTCGGGCAGGACCGGTTTGTGCTTGTCCATGAGCGCCCGGTACTCGGCCACGCCCGGCAGGGTGGCGTCATCGTAGCTCGGCACCACCTGGGAGTTGATGAGGGCCCGCGTGTAGTCGCGGCCCGCGGCCTTGCTCTGCTTGAGGAGCAGCGCCAGCATCGCATCGGAGCCGACGAAGGAAACGTTCGAGATGGGCACGGTCCAGCCCACGTCGCGCGCGGCGCGGACGAAGGCGCCGCAACCCTGATAGGCGCCCGTGCACAGGACGGCGTCGCAGCCCGCCTGGCGGAGCACCGAGACCGCCGGGCTCATGTCCTCCTCGAACTTCGCGCCGCGGACGTACGTCGCCTCGGTCACGATGTTGGATCCGCGCTGGGCGAGCGCGCGGTTCACGCCATCCGTGCCGCTGCGGCCGTACGCGTCGATCTGGTAGTACACGCCGAACTTGCGCGCGCCGAGCGCCCAGAAGCGCTCGACGAGGGCACCCATCTCCTGGCGATACGACGCGCGGACGTTGAAGACGAAATCTGCGTAGGGCTGCTCGCGCTGCGACTGTGCGCCGGTGAAGTTGCCGATCAGGGCCGCGTCGCCGTAGCTCTTTATGATCGGCAAAGCCCGCGTCAGCGTCGGCGTGCCGACATAGTTGGAGAGAAAGAACACCGGGTCCTGTTCCATGAGCTTTATCGTGTTCCGGACGCAGGGGTCCGGCTGGTAGTCGTCGTCCAGCGCGATGACGGTCAGCTGGCGCCCGTTGACGCCGCCGCGGGCGTTCAGCTCGGTGTAGTACGCGGCGGCGCCTCGCCAGAGCTCGGTGCCGAGGCCCGCCTGAGTGCCCTTCAACGCTGCGGACATCCCGATCTTGACGTTGCGCGCGCTGACGCCCGGCGCGCCGGCAGTCGCCGGCTCCGGTGGCCCCGAGGCCGGCCTAGCGCCCGGCCGCGGGGCCGGGGCGACCTGCGCCCACGATTGGCCGCCTGGACCGAGCAGGCAGCCACCCGCCAGCATACCGGACGTCAGGCCAAGAAAGCGCCGCCTGTCCATGTCAGCGCACTGCTTCGGCCGACTGGATCGGGCCGCCCAGCGCCGCCAGAATGCGCCGCACGTCGAGCAGGGCCACCATGCCGCCCTCGCGCTCGAGGCGGCCCGCGCTGAAGTCCGGAACGCGGACGTCATTACCGTCCCCGGCCGGTCCCTCGAGCGGCTCGAGTCCCTCCACCTCGTCGATCAGGATCGCCGCATGGGCGCCGTCACACTCCACGACGAGCCCCCGGGCCTCGCGGGTCGCGCGGGCGGCCTCGAGCCCCAGGAAGGGACGGACGTCCACGACCGGCATGACGGAGCCCCTGAGGTTGACGACGCCCAGCAGATAGGGGGGCGCGAGCGGGACCAGCGTGAGCTCGTGGAACACGACCACCTCCCGCGCGTACCGAACCTCCACGGCGAAGCGGGTGCCCGCCAGCTTGACCAGGCACGCCTGCGCCTGCCGGGCTCCCGGCTGCGATTCGGCGGGCAGCGTGGTCATCTACCGGCAGTCGCCCGGCGGCTCACTTGACGAACTGCCGGACGACCGTGACGAGCTGCTCGGCGGTGAAGGGCTTGCCCAGGTATTCATCGGCGCCCTGCCGCCTGCCCCAGAAGCGGTCGCTCTCCTGATTCTTCGAGCTCACAAGGACGACGGGGGTACGCTTGGTGCGCTCATCGCGCTTGAGGCTGCGCAGGATCTCGTAGCCGTTGCGGTTCGGCATCACGATGTCGAGCAGGAGCACGTCCGGCTGCTCCTGAACCATCCGCTCCTCGAGCCGGTCGCCGTCCGGAAGGCAGACGACCTCGAGTCCGGCGGATTTGAGGATCTTCTCCATCAGCTTGAGCTCCGAATGGGCGTCGTCCACCACCATGACCTTGGCCATTGAGTCGAGCGCCCTCCTTCAGGGGGTCGCCGGCACCGCCCACGGTGGGCCTGGAAATAGGTCCCGGCTAGCTTCATTATGCGCCGCAACTTATCGTAACCTTAGGATTTTCAGAATCGCGTGTGGACGTCAGCAGTGTCAAGGGAAACCGCCTGCCAGCCTTGCGGTGCGGTGGGGGGTATGTTAGCGTGACTCTGCTTTTTTATGGATCTGCCAGCCGCCCTCCTAGAGCCAGGTCGAGCCTTCGCTTTTCGTCTGGTGGTCGCTCTGGTCATCTTTCTCGCTGGGTGGTTGATGGCTAAATTGCTGAAAGGATTGGTGTTTCGATTCTTATTAACGGCTCGCTTCGACGTCGCCTCGGAGAAGGCGGGAATCGATGACGTCCTGGTCCGGGCCGATATCAGGCAGAGCCCGGCCGAGTTGCTTGCCGTGCTGGTCTACTGGCTGGTGCTGCTGGCCACCCTGGTCGCCGCCGTGAGCGCCCTCGGTCTCAGCCAGGTTTCGGAGGTCCTGACGCGGTGCCTGGTCTACGTCCCGAAGGTCATTGCCGCCGTGGTGGTGCTCATCCTCGGGCTCTTCCTCGCGAGCTTCCTGGCGGGGGTTATCCGCGCCGCCGCGGCGAATGCCGGAATGGCCGCGAGTGACGCACTCGCGGCGTTCGTCCGCTACGCCGTCGTGGCTTTCACCGCGGCCGTGACGCTCGAGGAGCTCGGCATCGCGCCGGAACTGGTTCGCTCGGCCTTCGTCATCCTCTTCGGCGCTGTGGCACTGGCACTGGCGCTGGCCTTCGGGCTCGGGTGCAAGGATCTGGCACGGGAGTGGATGGTCCGATACCTCGACAGCGCGCGGACGCGCAGAAAGTCCAACTAAAGGAGACGCATTTCGTATGGCCGAGACAACGCTGCATCTCACGGAAGCGAGCTTCGACGCCGAGATCGGCAAGCACAAGGAAGTCGTCATGGTGGACTTCTGGGCGGAGTGGTGCCAGCCCTGCCGCGCTATCGCGCCGGCGCTCGAGGAGCTGGCCGAGGAATCCAAGGGCTCGGTGAGCCTCGCGAAGGTCAACGTGGACGACAACCCGCAGCTCGCCGCGCGGTACGGCGTCCGCTCCATTCCGACCATCCTCTTCATGAAGGACGGCAAGGTCATGGACCAGGTCATCGGTGCCGTGCCCAAGTCTCAGATGAAGAAGAAGCTGGACGCCCTCGCGTAGCCCTGCGGCCATGACTACGGTGGGGCACGCGCTGCCCCCGCTCTCTCCGTCACGCGAGGAGTTCCACCGGCTGGCCGCCGGCGGCAACCTCGTGCCAGTCTATGCCGAGGTGGCGGCCGACCTCGACACGCCGCTCTCGGCCTTTCTGCGCCTGCGGCCCGGGCCGTATGCCTTCCTGCTGGAGTCGGTCGAGGGGGGCGAGAAGTGGGCGCGATACTCCTTCCTGGGCTCAGAGCCCTCCATGGTCTTCACCGCGAGGGGTCGTCGGCTCACGCTGCGCCACGCCGACGGGCGCGTCGAGGCGCTCCAGGCGGCCAACCCCTTCGAGGCGCTGCGGGCGCTCCTCGCGCGCTTCAAGCCCGTCGCCGTGCCCGGGTTGCCGCGCTTTCAGGGCGGCGCAGTGGGCTTCCTCTCCTACGACATGGTCCGTCACGTCGAAGCGCTGCCGCGCCGGGCCAAGGACGACCTCAAGCTGCCGGACGCCGTGTTCATGTTCACGGACAGCCTGCTTGCCTTCGACAACCTCCGCCACCGCCTGCTGGTCATCGGGCATGCGCATATCACGAGCCAGGACCCGGCCTCGCTCGATCGCGCCTATGACCAGGCGGTCGACAGGATCAAGGCGCTGCTGGCCAAGCTCGCGCGCCCTGCTCGGCAGCCGGCGCCGCTGACCTTCCCGGCCGTCGAGCCGCTCGTCGCCATGGGCGAGGAGGGCTTCACCTCGACCATGGACGAGGCGAAGTTCATGGAGCGCGTGCGCCAGGCGAAGGAGTACATTGCTTCGGGCGACGCCTACCAGGTCGTGGTCTCGCGGCGGCTGGACACGGATCTCCGGGCGGATCCCTTCACCGTCTACCGGGCGCTGCGCACCATCAACCCGTCCCCCTACCTCTTCTTCCTGCGGCTGGGCAAGACGAGCATCGTCGGCTCCTCGCCCGAGGTGCTCGTGCGGCTTGAAGACGACCGCGTCGAGGAGCGGCCGATCGCGGGCACGCACCCGAGGGGCGGGACGGAGGCTGAGGACCTGGCGCTCGCGGCCGAGATGCAGGCCGACCCCAAGGAGCGCGCCGAGCACGTGATGCTCGTGGACCTCGGCCGCAACGACGTGGGGCGGGTGTCCAGGATCGGCTCGGTTGAGGTATCGGAGTTCATGGTGGTCGAGCGCTACTCGCACGTCATGCACCTCGTCAGCCATGTCCGCGGCCGGCTCGAGAAAGGGCGTGACGCCTTTCACGTGCTCGAGGCCTGCTTCCCGGCAGGGACGCTGACGGGTGCGCCGAAGATCCGGGCCATGGAGATCATCGAGGAGCTCGAGCCCACGCGCCGGGGACCGTACGGCGGCGCCGTCGGATACGTCTCGTACTCGGGCAACCTCGACTCGTGCATCACCATCCGCACCGTGGTCTGCCACGGCGGCCGGGCCTCGATACAGGTGGGCGCCGGCATCGTGGCCGACTCGGATCCCAAGACGGAGTGGCTCGAGACCTGCTCCAAGTCGCGCGGCATGCTGCTGGCGCTCCGCGTCTCCCAGGAAACCGCCGGACCAAGAGAAGGCAAAGCACGGTGATCACACGAAGGCTGGTGGGGGGGTCCGGGGCGCAGGGCGAGCCGAGGAACTTCGGCGGGCTGGGCCCCGCCAGTTCCGAGGCAAGCGAAAACCCCGGAGCGGCAGCCGGCGCTCCCCCCCGGATCCGGACGGAAGGGCCACACCCGGTGATATCACTCAAGCTGGTGGGGGGGCCCGGGGGAGGAGCGGCAGCCGGCGCTTCCCCCCGGATCCGGTAGGAACATGATTCTGGTTCTCGACAACTACGACTCGTTCACCTACAACCTGGTCCAGTACCTGGGCGAGCTGGGCGCCACGATGCGCGTGGCGCGCAATGACAAGATCACGGTCGAGGAGATCGAACGCCTGGAGTCCGAGGGCATCGTGATCTCCCCCGGTCCCGGAAACCCGGACGGCGCCGGCATCTCGCTGGCGCTCATCCGCCGCTTCCACGAGACCACACCCATCCTGGGCGTGTGCCTCGGGCACCAGGCCATCGGCCAGGCCTTCGGCGGGACGGTCAACCGGGCCCGCAAGCAGATGCACGGCAAGACGTCGCGCATCCACCACGACGGCCGGGGCGTCTTCGCGGCGCTCCCGCAGGACTTCGAGGCGACGCGCTACCACTCCCTCGTCGTGCTGGACCAGGGCTTCCCGGCGGACCTGGAAATCTCGGCGCGCGCGGAGGACGGCGAGATCATGGGTCTGCGCCACCGACGCTTCCCCGTCGAGGGCGTACAGTTCCACCCCGAGTCCATCCTGACCGGACAGGGCAAGGCGCTTCTGCGGAACTTCCTCGCGCTCGCGCTCCCCGCGGCGGCCGCGTGATGGGCGCGGTTGACCCTCCAAGTCGTTCGTCCTTTCCCGGCGAGCTCGAGATAATCAGGCTCATCCGACGGACCGTCGAGCGTAGTCCGGCCGAGCGCGTGGAGACCGGTATCGGCGACGACACGGCGGTGCTGCTGTCCCAGCCGGGCGCGCGCCTCCTCGCGACCACGGATCTCATCGTCGAGGATGTCCACTTCCGCCGCGCATGGGCTTCCCCCTTCGACATCGGCTGGAAGGCTATGGCCGTCAACCTCTCGGACATCGCCGGAAAGGGCGGCCGCCCGCTCTGGGCCCTCGTCGGGCTGGCGCTCCCCGCCCCCGCCGACCCCTCTGAGGTCGAGTCCTTCTACGAAGGCATGAGCCAGGCCGCCGCCCCCCACGGCGTCGCGATCGTCGGCGGCGACACATCGGTCTCTCCCAGGGGCTGGTTCGTCAACGTCACCCTGTTGGGGGAGCACCTGGGCGTCCCGAGGCTCCGCTCCGCGGCCAAGCCGGGGGACGCCGTGGCGGTGACCGGCACTCTTGGACGGTCGGCCGCCGGGCTGGCTGCGCTCGAAGCGGGTCGCGCTCGGCTCGGCGCCGTGCGGCCGGAAACGATCGAGATCGTCACTTCGGCGCACCTCCGTCCCACGGCGCGGGTCGCCGAGGGCCGCTGGTTCGGCGCCGCCGCAGGCGTGCATGCCATGATGGACTGCTCTGACGGCCTCGCCACAGACCTCGGCCACATCTGCCGCGAGAGCGGCGTCGGCGCTCGCGTCGAGCTGGACCGCCTGCCGGTGGATCCCGCCGCGCGCGAGGTCGCGGGCGTCCTCGGTGCCGACGCGCTCTCCTGGGCGACGTCGGGCGGCGAGGATTTCGAGCTGCTCCTGACCTGCGACCCGGCGTCCGTGGACGCGCTCCGCGACGGCCTCGGCCGAGCCACGGGCACGGCGCTCACCGTGGTCGGCGAGATCGAGGCCCTCGAGAAGGGTGTGACGTTCCTCGGCACCGGCGGTCTGCCCGTCGCGATACCCGCCGGGTACGAGCACTTCAGTGGATAGCCTGACCGGCCTCGAGCTCGCGGGCCTGGGTGTGCTCGTGCTCCTCTCCGCCCTCCTCACCGGCGCCGAGGCGGCCTATTTCTCGCTCGGGCGCGCGCGGCTCAAGCGGCTGGCCGAGGAGCGGGGCCCCGCGGAGAGCCCGCTCGTGCCGCTCCTCACGCGCCCTCACGAGCTTCTCGTCACGCTCCTGGTCGGCATCACCCTCGTCAACATCGCCGCCTCGGCGCTCGCCGCGACGATGGCCGCCAAGCTCTTCGGCCCTGCGGGCCTGGCCGTTGCCATCGGCGCGATGACGGTGCTCCTCATGGTCTTCGGCGAGGTGCTGCCGATGACGCTGGCCGTCGAGCACCCGGAGCGATACTCCGCCTGGGTCAGCCGGCCCGTCGCGCTGCTCTCAGTATTGCTATGGCCGGTGCGCGCCATCCTGAACGGGCTCACCGCCGTGACGTTGCGCGCCGTCGGGTCGGAGCGCAGGCAGGGCGAACCCGAGATCTCGGAGGCCGAGCTGCGCACCCTCGTGGACGTGGGCGCCCGCGAGGGCGTGGTGGACCGCACCGAACGGGAGATGATCCACAAGGTATTCGAGCTCGAGGACACGCTGGTGCGCGAGGTCATGGTGCCGAGGCCGGACATGTTCTGCCTGGACGTGGCGGCTCCGCCCGCCGAGATCCTGCCCCTCCTGCGCGACCAGCTGCACTCGCGCGTGCCGGTCTTCGAGGAGACGGTGGACCAGATCGTCGGCGTCCTCTACACCAAGGATCTCCTGCCGCACCTGCGCGGCCTGCCCGGGGACTTCGACCTGCGCTCGCGCCTGCATCCTCCCTACTTCGTGCCGGAGTCCAAGCGGGCCGACGCGCTGCTGCGCGAGTTCCAGGCCAAGAAGCTCCACCTCGCCATCGTCGTGGACGAGTACGGCGGAACGGCCGGCCTGGTCTCCCTCGAGGACCTGCTCGAGGAGCTGGTGGGCGAGATCCGCGACGAGTTCGACGAGGAGGAGCGGCTCATCCAGAAGGTGGACGCCGCGACCTACCGTGTCTCGGGCAAGCTGCCCATCGACGAGCTCAATGCCGCCACGGGCCTGAGCCTGCCCAATGAGTCCTTCGACACGGTAGGCGGCTGGGTGCTCGACCTCTTCGGCCGCGTGCCCCACAGGGGTGAGAAAGCGGAGACCGGCGAGGTGAGCGTGGCCGTCGAGAAGGTCCAGCGTACCCGGGTGGTCGAGGTGCTGGTGAAGCTCAACCGCCGCTCCGGCGGGAGCCGCGCGGCATGATCTATATCTGGGCCATCGTGGTGGCGGTGCTGGTGGCGGCGCTGCTCTCCGCGGCCGAGATGGCCTTCATCGCCGCGAACCGGGTGCGGATGCGCCATCTGGCCGAGACCGGCGACGCCACGGCGGCGCGCTACCTCGAGGCGTTCCGCCGTCCTGAGCGTATGCTGTCGACGTCCATGACGGGCGTCACCATCGCCGAGATCGTGGCGTCCTCCCTCGCCACCTGGGCCCTCATTCCCGTGGCGGGCGGCTGGGCAGCCTTCCTCGTCACGGTGACCCTCGTGCCGGTCATGCTGGTTTTCGGCGAAGTCATCCCCAAGACCGCGGCGCGCGAGTGGGCCACGGCCCTGATTCGGCGCCTCTTCCCGGTGCTCGAGGTGGCGACCGTGGTGCTGGCGCCGGTGACCTGGGGGGCGAGGTCACTGGTCGGCGGGGCGCTTCGGGCGGTCGGGCTGCGCAGCGCGACCACCAGGCAGTTCGTCTCCCGAGAAGAGCTCAAGCTCCTCCTGCAGCTCGAGCCTTCGGAGGCCGACGTCACCTCGTCCGAGGCCGAGATGATCGACAAGATCTTCGATCTGGGCGACACGGCGGTGCGGGAGATCATGGTGCCGCTCGTCGACGTGGCCGCCCTGCCGGAGGACGCCGCCCCCGACGACGCGATCCGCCTCATTCAGGAGCGCGGTTTCTCGCGCATCCCCGTCTACGCCGACCGCGAGCTGAACGTCGTGGGCGTCGTCACGGCGATGGATCTCCTGCGCCGCGGGGCGGAGGCGTTCGATCTCAAGGCGTTGATGCGGCCGGCGACGTACGCGCCGGAGACGAAGCGGATCGACGAGCTGTTGACCGAGATGCAGAAAGGACGGGTCCAGCTCGCGGTCGTGGTGGACGAGTACGGTGGAGCCGTCGGCATCGTGACGGTGGAGGACATCGTCGAGCAGATCGTGGGCGAGATCCAGGACGAGCATGACCGGGCGCCGGCGATGGTGGAACGGCTCCCGGACGGCAGCTATCGCGTGTCCGGGCGGGAGAGGGTCGAGGAGCTCAACGATGCCCTCGACTGGAGCCTGCCGGCGGGCGACTTCGAGACGGTGGCGGGGCTCGTCCTGGCAACGGTGCACCGCCTCCCGCTCGTCGGCGAGGAGTTCCAGGTCGGTCGCCACAACTTCACCGTCCTCGAGGCCGACCCGCGTCGCATCCTCACGGTGCGCATCACCCCGCCCGCGCCACCGTAGTCTGGGGCTCGAGCGAGGCAGTTCGGATGAGCGCTTGCGCGAAGGAGCAGGAGCGCTCAGCCGACATCATCCACATCTAACCGAGACAAGAGGACGAACACTATGGCCGGCAAGATGGTTCAGTTCCCCAGCAACGGGCATGGGACCGATGGCTACCTCGCCACGCCAGCATCCGGCAAGGGGCCGGGCGTGCTGGTGATCCAGGAATGGTGGGGGCTGGTTCCGCACATCAAGGCGGTGTGCGACCGTTTCGCCGCGGCGGGCTTCTCGACGCTGGCGCCCGACATGTACCACGGCAAGACGGCCAGCGAGCCCGACGGCGCGGGTAAGCTCTTCATGGCGCTCAACATCGAGCAGGCCGAGAAGGACCTGCGCGGGGCGGCCGCGTACCTGGCCGGCCATTCCTCCACCGCCAAGCTCGGCGCGGTCGGTTTCTGCATGGGCGGCCAGCTCGCGCTCTTCGCCGGCTGCACGAATGCGTCCATTGGCGCCGTGGTCGACTTCTACGGCATCCACCCCAACGTCAAGCCCGACTACGCGAAGCTCTCGGGTCCCGTGCTCGGTCTCTTCGGAGAGAAAGACGGCTTCGTCAATCCCGACGTCGCGCGCGGGGTCGAGGCGGCTATCAAGAAGGCGGGCAAGCAGGTCGAGATCCACATCTACCCCGGCGTGGACCACGCCTTCTTCAACGATGAGCGTCCGGACGCCTACAACAAGGCCGCTTCCGACGACGCCTGGAAGCGGACGGTAGACCACTTCAAGAAGCACCTGAAGTAACCGCGGGAGAAAAGGACAGCGGGGGGCCGCGCGGCCCCCCGCTTGAGTCCGGCTGGTGCGCCGCGAAGGCTAGCCGGCTGCGGCGGCGGCTCTCTTCTTCCTGCCCTTGGCCGCCGGCGTGGCGCCCTCGCCCTTGCCGCCCCGGCCGGACCTCTCGGCTCTTGGAACCTTCCCCGACTTGGCGTCCGTCTTGATCTTCTCCTTGGGCGCCTCGGGACGATCCACCAGCTCGAGGACAACCATCAGCGCACGATCGCCCGGGCGGGTGCCGGCCCTCATGATCCGCGTATAGCCGCCGTGGCGGTCACCGAAGCGCGCGGCGATGGTGTCGAAGAGCTTCTTGACCACCTCCGGGTCCGGCACCATGCGGTAGACCTGCCGGCGGGCGTGCAGGTTGTCGCGCTTGGCCAGCGTCACCATCTGGTCCGCCAGGCCGCGCACTGCTTTGGCCTTGGCCTCCGTGGTCATGATGCGCTCGTGGCGGAAGAGCGCCACGAGGAGGTTCCGGAAGAGCGCCCAGCGGTGCGCGGTGACGCGCCCGAGCTTGAACCCGGCCTTGCCGTGCCTCATTTCGCTCCTCCGCGCCCCAGTGCCCCTAGCAGATTCGGGTCGATCCGCATCCCGAGCGAGAGGCCCAGCGCGGCCAGAGCGGTCTTGATCTCCTCGATGGACTTCTCGCCGAGGTTCTTGACCTGCTCCAGATCCGCGTCGGTCTTCTGGACGAGGTCCGCGACGACGAGGATCTCGTCGTTCTTGAGCGCATTGATGGCGCGCGCCGGCAGCGGCAGGTCCTCGAGAGGCCTGGCGAGGCTGTCCTGGAGCGATCCCTCGCCGGTGCCCTCGACTTCCTCCTCCTCTTCCTCGCCGCCCTCGGGCACCAGCAGCGCGAACTGGTCGCGCATGTGGGTGGCCGCCCGCGTCAGCACCTCGTCGGGCGACACGGCGCCGTTCGTCCACACCTCGACGACCAGCCGGTCGTAGTCGGTGATCTTGCCGAGCCGCACGTTCTCGACGTTGTAGGACACCCTCTGGATGGGCGAGAATGCCGCGTCGAGCGCGATGGCGCCCGCGGGCACGCTGCCGGCCGCGTGCCGGTCCGCGGCGACGTAGCCGCGGCCCACGCCGATCCCCAGGTCGATCGCGAGCGTCGCGCCGGCTTCCAGCGTGGCGATGTGCAGCTCGGGGTTCAGGACCTCGACACCCGTCGCCTCGGACACGTCGGCGCCCGTGACGGCCTTGGGCCCCTTGGCTTCGAGCCGCGTCTCCATGGACTCGCCCGAGGGAACGTTGACCGCGAGCTTCTTGAGGTTCAGCAGCACGTCCTGCGTGCTCTCCGCGACGCCGGGCAGTCGCGTCTCGACATCCTTGACGTCCTTGATGCGCGCCCACGTCACGGCCGCTCCCGGGATGATGCTGAGCAGGGTGCGGCGCAGCGAGTTGCCGACCGTCAGGGCGTAGCCCTTTTCGAACGGCTCGGCCACGAGGCGGCCGTACCGGTCAGACAGAATCTGCCACTCGATCGTCTTCGGCTTCTGAAACGGAATCCGTGCCATACGTTCCCTTCTTCCGCGCGCGGCGGCCTTACTTCGAGAACAACTCGACGATCATCTGCTCCTGCACCGGGATCTGGATGTCTTCCCGGATCGGCAACCCGCGCACGGTGCCTTTCTTTTCGTTGGGATCGACCTCGAGCCACGCCGGAATTTGCTGGCGCCCCGCGCCCAGGTTGTCGGCTACCCGCTCCTGCATCTTCGAGGTCGGCCGCAACTGGACGACCTCTCCGACCTTGACGATGTACGAGGGGATGGAGACCTTCCGGCCGTTGATCTGGATGTGCCCGTGGCCGACCATCTGCCGCGCTTCGCGGCGCGAGGCGGCCATGCCCAGGCGGAACACGACGTTGTCCAGCCGCCGCTCGAGCAGCTTGAGCAGGTTTTCGCCCGTGCCCCCACGCTCGCGCTCGGCCATGGCGAAGTAGCGGCGGAACTGGCTCTCGAGGACGCCGTAGATGCGCTTGGCCTTTTGCTTCTCGCGCAGCTGGATGCCGTAGTTCGTGAGCTTGGTCCGGCTGAGGCCGTGCTGGCCAGGCGGGTAGTTCCGCCGCTCGATGGCGCACTTCTCCCCGAAGCAGCGGGACCCCTTGAGAAACAGCTTGATGCCTTCACGCCGGCACTGCCGGCACGCTGCAGCCCGATATCGCGCCAACGCTCTCTCCTCCCCTACACCCGACGCCGCTTGGGCGGACGGCACCCATTGTGCGGAATCGGCGTCACGTCACGGATCGCGGAGATCTCGAGGCCCACGGCCTGGAGCGACCGGATGGCGGCCTCACGGCCTGCCCCCGGGCCCCGCACGAACACCTCGACCTGCTTCAGCCCCAGGTCCATCGCCTTGCGCGCGGCGTTCTCCGCCGCGGTCTGCGCGGCGAAGGGCGTGCTCTTGCGCGAGCCCTTGAACCCGACGCTGCCAGCGCTCGCCCAGGAGACCACGTTGCCCATCTTGTCTGTCAGGGTGACGATCGTGTTGTTGAACGTCGCCTGGACGTGGGCGATGCCCACGCGGACTTCCTTGCGCTCCCGCTTGCGCCCGCCCTTGCGGGGCGCAGCCGGGGCCTTCGACTCGTCGTTCTCTGCCGCCTTCTCTGGCGCTTCGTCAGCCATGCGTGGGGCTCCTTACTTCTTCGTTGGCGCGGCGGCGGGTGCGGGTGCGGCCGCGGCCACCGGCTTCTTCTTGACCATGACGCCCTTGCTCTTGCCCTTGCGGGTGCGGGCGTTGGTGTGGGTCCGCTGCCCGCGGACGGGCAGGCCCTTGCGGTGGCGGATGCCGCGGTAGCAGCCGATGTCCATCAGGCGCTTGACGCTCATGGACACCTCGCGCCGCAGATCGCCCTCAACCTTGTACTCGCGCTCGATGATGTCGCGCACCCGCGCCGTCTCCTCATCGCTCCAGGCCTTGACCCGCTTTCCGGGGTCGACCCTGGCGTCGGCGAAGATCTTCCTGGCGGACGGGATGCCGATCCCGTAGATGTACTGGATCGCGATCTCGCCGCGCTTGTCTCGCGGCAGGTCCACTCCGGAGATACGTGCCATGTGACCCCCCTAACCCTGGCGCTGCTTGTGGCGCGGGTTCTTGCAGATGATGCGCACGACGCCCTCGCGCCGCACGATCTTGCAGTGCTCGCACCGAACCTTGACCGACGGTCTGACTTTCATAATCCGTCCTTTCGAACCATTTCACCGCTCACCTCAGGCCGCCCGTGTGCCTTCGGCACTCGGCCGACCTTCAGCTCGCACTGCATTACTTGAACCGGTACGTGATCCGGCCGCGGGTCAGGTCGTAGGGCGAGAGCTCCACCTTGACCTTGTCCCCGGGCAGGATCCGGATGAAGTTCATGCGCATCTTCCCGGACACGTGCGCCAGCACCTTGTGGCCGTTCTCGAGCTCGACCCGGAACATGGCATTCGGCAGCGGCTCCACCACGGTGCCTTCGACCTCGATCGCGTCTTCCTTGGTCATGCCCTACGCCGCCGTCCGCGTGAGGACTTCCGGACCGTTCCCCGTGATCGCGATCGTGTCCTCGAAATGGGCCGAGAGGCTGCCGTCGGCCGTCACCGCGGTCCAGCCGTCCTCGAGCACCCGCACTTCCCACGACCCCATGGTCACCATAGGTTCGATGGCGAGCACCATGCCGGCCTTGAGCACGGGGCCCCGACCGGCCTCGCCGAAATTCGGCACCTGCGGCTCCTCGTGGAGCGACCGGCCTATCCCGTGCCCGACGAACGCCCTCACGATGCCGAAGCCGTGGCTCTCGCAGTGCGCCTGCACGGCGTGGGAGATGTCGCCGATGCGGTTACCCTCCCGGCACTGCACGATGGCCTTGTCGAGGCTCTCGCGTGTGACATCGAGGAGCTCCTGGACTCTCTCGGGGACCGGCCCAACCGGCAAGGTGATGGCGCAGTCGCCGTAGTAGCCCTCGATGATGCAGCCGAGGTCGAGCCCGATGATGTCGCCGTCCTTGAGCTTTCGCTTGGCCGAGGGGATGCCGTGGACGACCTCGTTGTTGATCGAGGTGCACACCGTCGCCGGGTACCCGCGATAGCCCTTGAAGGCCGGCACGGCGCCCTTGCCGACGATGAAGCTCTCGATGTCCTCGTCGATGTCCTTGGTCGAGGCGCCGGGCCGCACGAGGGCCTTGAGCCGCCCTTTGACCTCGGCCAGGATGCGGCCGGCCGCGCGCATGTGCCCGAGCTCCCGCGAGGACTTCAGCAGGATCACCGCGTCGCCGCCTGTCCCACGACCCTGCGGATGGCCTCTGCCACAGTCCCAACAGCTCCTTCGCCCGCCACTTCGGCCAAGAGCTTGCGGCCACGGTAGTAGTCGAGCAGCGGCGCCGTCTGCGTCCGGTACACGTCGAGCCGCGTCGCCACCGTGGCCTCGCTGTCGTCCGCACGCTGGTAGAGCTCGCCGCCGCAGGCATCGCACTTCCCCGCGACCGCAGGCGGCGCCGACACCATGTGGAAAGTGCGGCCGCACGAGCGGCAGATCCGTCGGCCCGTGAGCCGGCGGAGCAACTCCGCCCGCGACACGTCGAAGAACACGACCCGATCCAGCGCGATGCCCGTGCGCGCGAACAGCGCGTCGAGGGCTTCGGCCTGGGTGACCGTGCGCGGGAATCCGTCGAGGACGCAGCCGGCGTTGGCGTCCGGCCGGCCCAGCCGCTCGCCGACCAGCCCGATCACGACGGCGTCCGGCACGAGTCCGCCTGAGTCCATGTGGCGCTTGGCCTCGAGCCCCAGCGCGCTCGAGGCCGCGACGGCCTCGCGCAGCATGTCGCCCGTGGCGATGTGCGGCACACCCCACTCGCGCGCGAGGTCCTGCGCCTGGGTGCCCTTGCCGGCGCCGGGCGGTCCGAGGAAGATGACCCGGAGACTCACGCCTGCGCCCTCGCCTTCTTTCTAAGGAAACCTTCGTAGTTCCGCATCAGCAGGTGCGACTCCATCTGCCGCACGGTGTCGAGCGCCACGCCGACCACGATCAGCAAGCTCGTGCCCCCGAAGTAGAAGGGCACGTTGAACCAGCGGATCAGGAAGTCGGGCAGCACGGAGATGAGGGCAAGGAAGATGGCCCCGGGCAGGGTGATGCGCGTCAGCACCCGGTCGATGTACTCGGCCGTCTTCTTGCCGGGGCGGACGCCCGGGATGAAACCGCCGTACTTCTTCATGTTGTCGGCCAGGTCGATCGGGTTGAAGACGATGGCCGTGTAGAAGTAGGTGAAGAAAATGATGAGCCCGCAGTACAGTGCCGTGTACGTCACCTGGCCCGGCGAGAGTGCCTCGGAGAACGCCTGCATCCACGGATGCTGGATGAAGCGCGTCAGCGTCGCCGGGAAGAGGATCAGCGACGAGGCGAAGATGACCGGGATGACGCCTGCCGTGTTGATGCGCAAGGGGATGTGCGTGGTCTGGCCCATGGCCATGCGCCGCCCGACCATGCGCTTGGCGTACTGGACAGGAATCTTGCGCTGCCCCTCCTGCATCACGATCACCGCCGCAGTCACCAGCACCATCATGACCACGAGACCGATGAACACGAAGAGCTTGAGCTCGCCCGTCGTGATGAGCGTGTAGGACGAGACCACCGCCGAGGGCAGCCGCACGACGATGCCCGCGAAGATGATGAGCGAGATGCCGTTGCCGATGCCCTTCTCGGAGATCTGCTCGCCCAGCCACATGATGAGGGCGGTGCCGGTGGTCAGGGTCAGCATGGTCAGCAATCGGAAGCTCCAGCCCGGCTCCGGCACCAGCACGAGCCCGCCCTGCGGCTGCATGCTCTCGAGGCCCACGGCGATGCCGAAGGACTGGATCAGGGACAGCCCGATGGTGCCGTAGCGGGTGTACTGGGTGATCTTCTTCTTGCCCGCCTCGCCTTCCTTGGCCAGCCGCTCGAGTGCCGGGATGACGACGGTCAGGAGCTGGAGGATGATGGAAGCCGAGATGTACGGCATGATGCCCAGCGCGAAGACCGTGAGCCGCCGCAGGTTGCCGCCGGAGAAGAGGTCGACCATGCCGAGCAGGCCGCTCTGCATCTGGTCGAAGAGCGCGGCCAGCGCGGCGGCGTCGATGCCCGGCGTCGGCACGTGCGCGCCCAGGCGGTAGGCGGCCAAAAGCCCCAGCGACACCAGGACCCGGCGCTTGAGCTCCGGGATCTTCGTGATGTTCTGGAAACTCTGGAGCCCCTCCATCATCTGTGAGATACCTCCCGCTTGGTGCCGGGCACCTCCGGCTTGGCGGTCAGGACCTCGACCCTGCCGCCCGCTGCCTCGAGCTTCTGCTTTGCCGACTCGCTGACCCGGTGCGCCTTGACCGTGAGGGCGTGCCCGACCGCTCCGTCGCCCAGCACCTTCACCGCGCGGCGGCCCGATTTCTTGATGAGACCGGCCTCGACGAGCCCGTCGGGGTCCACGACGCTGCCGGCCGCGAAGCGCGCGGAGAGATCCTTGACGTTGACAACCGCGAACTCGGTCCTGGCGCCGTATGGAAGGAAGCCGCGCTTGGGCAAGCGCCGGTAGAGCGGCATCTGGCCGCCCTCGAAGCCGGGGCGCGCGCCGCCGCCCGAGCGGGCCTTGAGCCCTTTGTGGCCCCTGCCGGAGGTCTTGCCGCTGCCCGAGGACGGCCCGCGGCCGCGCCGCTTCCGCTTCTTCGTCGAGCCCTTCGCCGGCCGGAGATCTTCGAGTCTCATTGCTGGCTCACCTTCACGGCGAACGGCACGGCGCCGATCATGCCGCGGATGGTCGGCGTGTCGTCGTGCTCCACCGTCTGTCGGATGTGCCTGAGCCCGAGCGCCCGGACGGTCGCCTCCTGTTTCGGCGAGAGCCCGATCAGGCTCTTGACCAGGGTCACTTTAAGCTTCTTTGCCACCGGATGCCTCCTGGCCGTCGCCGTCCGTAGACCTGCGCCGGGTGTTGTGCGTGTCCAGCAGCCGCTTGAGGCGGCGGAACGCGTCGATGGTCGCCTTGAGCACGTTGTGCGGGTTGTTGGTGCCCAGAGTCTTCGTCAGGATGTCCTGGACCCCGGCCGCCTCCAGCACGGGCCGCACGGCTCCACCCGCGATGACACCCGTGCCCTGTGAGGCCGGGCGGAGGAACACCCGCGCGGCCCCGAAGTGGCCGGTGATCGCGAACGGAATCGTGGTGTCCTTGAGCGGCACGAGGATCAGGTCTTTCTTGGCGTGCTCGACCGACTTCCGGATGGCTTCGGGCACCTCGCGGGCCTTGCCCAGCCCGACGCCCACGTGCCCCCGCCCGTCCCCCACGACGACCAGCGCCGTAAAGGAGAACCGCCGGCCGCCCTTGACCACCTTGGCGACCCGGTTGATGGCGACTACCCGGTCCGTCAGATCCAGCGCGCTTGCATCGATCTTCGCTTCAGCCACTCAGTCTCTCCTGTTTGGTACTCGCATCCCACTCAGCTCTCGGCTCGCAGCCTCGCCGCTCACCTCGCACCGCCACACTCTCGTGCCTCCGGCAGCTCGGCAGCGTCTCGGCTCGAAAGACCACTTTAGAATGCTAAGCCGGCGGCGCGGGCCGCCTCGGCCAGGGCCTTGACCCGGCCGTGGTACTGGTAGCCGCCGCGGTCGAAAACGACCTGGCCGATGCCGCCTGCCTTGGCCTTCTTCGCCACGAGCTCGCCGACGATCTTCGCCGCCGCCACGTTGCCGCCGCTCTTGGCCCTGCCGCGAAAATCCGTCGAGCGGCTGTCCACCGACACGAGCGTGCGGCCGGCCGTGTCGTCCACCACCTGGGCATAGATGTGGTTGAGGCTGCGGAAGATGGCCAATCTCGGCCTCTCCGCCGTGCCCTTCACTTTCGTGCGCACCCGCAGGTGCCGGATCTTGCGTCCCACGACCTTGAGCTCGGTCCGCATCACTTGGCCCCCGCCTTCTTACCGACCTTGCGGCGGATGTGCTCATCGGAGTACTTGATGCCCTTGCCCTTGTACGGGTCGGGCTTCCGCAGCTCCCGGATCTTGGCCGCCGTCTGCCCAACCAGCGCCTTGTCCACGCCCCTGATCGTGATGGACACCTGTTTTTCCACCTCGGCCTGGATGCCATCCGGCAGCGGGAAGATCACCGGGTGCGAGTAGCCAAGCGCCAGCTGCAGGCTCTTGCCCTGCACCTGCGCGCGGTACCCAATGCCGACGATCTCGAGCTTGCGCTCGAAGCCGTCCTTGACGCCGTGGACCATGTTGGCGATGAGCGAGCGCATCAGGCCGTGCAGCGCCCGCACCGTCCGGTGCTCGGAGCTGCGGCCGACCGTCAGCACGTTCTGCTCCACCGTGACGGACAGGCTGCCGGGCACCGTCTGGCTGAGCTTGCCCTTGGGTCCCTCCGCCTTGACGGTCTGGCCCTCGACAGCGACCTTGACGCCCTGCGGGACCGGGATGGGCTTCTTGCCGATTCGTGACATTGCGTGCGCTCCTGTCGCTACCACACGTACGCGAGGACTTCGCCGCCGAGCTGCTGCTTGCGCACGGCGCGGTCCGTCATGACGCCGCGCGACGTGGACAGGATGGCGACTCCCATCCCGCCCAGGATGCTCGGGATCTTGTCCTTGGCAACATAGACGCGGCGGCCCGGCTTCGACACCCTCACCAGGCCGGAGATGATCTTCTCGTTCCCCAGGCCGTACTTGAGATAGACGCGCAGCATCCCCTGCTTCTTGTCCTCGATGAGGCGGAAGTTCTTTATGAACCCCTCTTCCTTGAGGATCTCGGTGATCCGCACCTTGAGCTTGGAGGACGGGATGTCCACCTTCTCGTGCTCGGCGCGGCTCGCGTTGCGGATGCGCGTCAGGAGATCTGCAATCGGGTCGCTCATCGACATGGTCGTCCGCCCCCTACCAGCTGGCCTTGATCACGCCCGGAACCTCGCCCTTGAGGGCGAGCTCACGGAAGCAGAGCCGGCAGAGCTGGAACTTCCTGAGAAAACCGCGCGGCCGGCCGCACAGCTTGCAGCGGCTGTAGACACGCGTCTTGAACTTGGACGCCTTCTGCAGCCGCTCCGCCTTCATGATGAGTGACGTCTTCGCCATACCTTAGGACTCCCTGAAGGGAACGCCGAGGTGCGCGAGCAGCGCCTTGGCGTCCTCGTCGGTCCGGGCCGAGGTGACCATGATCACGTCCATGCCGCGCACCTTGTCCACCTTGTCGTACACGATCTCTGGAAAGATCACCTGCTCCTTGAGACCGAGGGCGTAGTTGCCGCGGCCGTCGAACGCCTTCGGCGGCACGCCTTTGAAATCCCGGACCCGCGGGAGGGCCACGTTGACCAGCCTGTCGAGGAACTCGTACATTCGCGCCCCGCGCAGCGTCACCTTGCACCCGATGGGTGAGTTCTCGCGGAGCTTGAAGTTCGCGATGGACTTCTTGGCCCGGGTCACGACCGGCTTCTGGCCAGTGATCATCTGCAGGTCCGCCACGGCGAAGTCCATCACCTTCGGGTTCTCCTTGCCCTCGCCCACGCCCATGTTGATGACGATCTTCTCGAGGCGCGGCACCTGGAAGGGGTTGGTGTAGCCCCGTTCCTTCATGAGCGTGGGGATCACCGCCGTCCTGAACCGCTCGCGGAGCCGCGGGGGCACGTCCCCGGTGACGCGGGCACGGACCGCCGGCGCCGCTGGAGCGGCCGGCGCCGGCCCCTTGGCCGGCCGTGCCTGCTTGCCGCCCTGCGGGGGCTTGGCGCCCTGGGAAGCCTTCGGCTTCTCTTTCTTGTCCGCGTCAGCCATGGGTTACGCCTTGTCGATGAATTCGCCCGATCGGCGGGCGACCCGGGCCTTCTTGCCGTCGGCGAGCGACCGCACGCCGACCCGGGTGGGCTTGTCCGTCTGTGGATCCACCAGCATGACGTTCGACAGGTGGATCGGCCCCTCGCGCTCGATGATGCCGCCCTGCCGCAGCTTCTGCGTCGGGCGCTGGTGCTTCTTGATCATGTTGACGTGTTCGATCAGCACGCGGCCCTTGCCCGGGATCACGCGGAGCACCTTTCCGCGCTTGCCGCGCTCCTTGCCGGCCACGACCACCACCGTGTCTCCCTTCCGCACGTGCGCCATCGCCATGACGGTCCTCAGATGACCTCTGGGGCGAGCGAGATGATCTTCGTGAACTGCCGGTCGCGCAGCTCGCGGGCGACCGGCCCGAAAATGCGCGTGCCCACCGGGTTGTCGTCCACCTTGATCAGCACCACCGCGTTGCGGTCGAAGCGGATGTACGAACCGTCCTTTCGCCCGACTTCCTTGACCGTGCGCACGACGACGGCCCGCGCGACCTCGCCCTTCTTCACCGTACCGTCCGGCACGGCTTCCTTCACGGCCACGATCACGATGTCGCCGAGGGACGCGTACCGTTTGTTGGAACCGCCCAGCACGCGGATGCACTGCGCCTTCTTGGCGCCCGAGTTGTCCGCGACGTCGAGCATGGATCGAGGCTGGATCATGACCGACTCCCCCGCCTCACGCGTCCACGCGAGCCAGCACTTGGCGGATGCGCCACCGCTTGCCCTTTGACAGCGGCCGCGTCTCCTCGATCAGGACCCGGTCTCCGACCTTGCTGGCGTTGGTCTCGTCGTGGGCCTTCAGCCGCTTCGACCGCGTGATGACCCGCTCGTAGCGGGGGTGGCGGTAGACGCGCTCGATCATGACCACGCGTGTCTTGGTCATCTTGTCGCTCACCACCACGCCTTCTCTCATCTTGGTCTCAGCCACGCCATTAGTCTCCTGTTAGCTCGCGCTCTTCAACTGGCGCTCCCGGAGGATGGTCTTGGCCCGCGCGAGATCCCGCCGGGCCTGCTGCACCCGCGAAGGGTTCTTCGCCACGCCCATGGAAAGCTGGAACCGGAGGTTGAACAGCTCCTCGGTCAGCTCCTTGACCTTCTGTTCCAGGTCCTCGCCGCCCATCTCGCGCCAACTCTCCGCTTTCATGCTGTTGTCACTCTCATGTTCGCAGTTAGAGCGCCCGGGTGCGTGACACGAACTTGGTCTTGATGCCGATCTTCTGGGCTGCGAGCCGGAAGCCCTCGCGCGCCGTCGCCTCGTCCACGCCTTCCATCTCGTACATGATGCGCCCCGGCTTGACCACGGCGACCCAGAACTCCGGGTTGCCCTTGCCCTTGCCCATCCGCGTCTCGGCCGGCTTCTTGGTCACCGGCTTGTCC
>Ga0326597_10001121_pt1 | contig 44414 bp, 77 predicted proteins | sample RVTome_12_FD_203789 | JGI IMG/M metagenome (GOLD analysis project Ga0326597, IMG submission 203789) | Soil microbial communities from uranium-contaminated site in the Upper Colorado River Basin, Wyoming, United States - RVT100D185 | ecosystem: Environmental > Terrestrial > Soil > Contaminated >...
AATGGCGAGCGTTGTTGAATTGCGGACCTCACGAATCGGGGGGACCCAGGGGATAGACGGAGCGACCATTCCCGGCGAGTTCCTCGTAACCATTGACGCCGCCGGTGACAGCCCCATCGTCATATTGCGGAACTTTCAGCCGCTGAATACATGGGCTCCCTGGGGCTTCGGTTCGCGGGCCAGTAACTATCGGGTCATTGAACGGCTGACTGCCTTGCATTGGATATGCGGCGTAGATTTCTCCCCGCCGAAAGATGCGACCCTGTTTGCCGTCTCCAATTCCGATCCGGTAGTTTCCGGGTGGAAGATGAGTCTGCGGATTCACGGCGAGACGTTGCAGACGACGCAGACGGCTCCGACGAATCTCGATGGCAGCGCCGCCGTCGCCAAGATCATCGGGCCGAACATCTACAATGATCGTGACGAGAACACGCCCGGCAATGAGCTTTTGTTTGTGATTGTGGATTGCGATGGAAAGACGAAAGAATTGTGGAAGTCACCGTGCCGCATCCCCTCTTCGCAACAGATTGATCGACCTGCGGCGACGATCACCTTGACCCGCGACATGCCGCGTATGACCTATAATGTAATGGGCCTGGCGACGTTCATGTCCAAGAAAGTGAATCGCACCAGGTTTCTCGGTGCCGAACCTGGACACTTGAAGCTGGACGCCGGAAGCATCGACGGGTTTTTCGGCGAGGCAGCAAGCATCACCAGGCCTTCGGGCGGCAAGGCTACCGGGCCGGACCCGAAATCGGCAGCAACGCCGATGGTGACTTGGACCATTTCGCTTTCATTCAATTGGTCGTCAATTGGCTTCACCCCGTTAAGGATGGTACATACGAGGCGAGATTCCGAGACCGGAGCGGAAGCTGTCGTGAAGAGTGCTGCAGAGCCGAACGGCGTGATCGAGGAGTTCCCGCTGATTGAGAGCGTAAACTTTGGCTCCCTGTTTGAGAGCATAGCCGCACTATGAACGTACCACACTTTAGGCCGGGTATGCGTTTTGAGGATTTGTCCGCTGCGGAGTTTAACTACGCATTCGATATCATTCGACGATTGGAACACCTGAGCGTCGGGCCGGGACTTACCTTAAACAAAGCGGCGGACGGGTACAAGATCAATCGGGTTGACAAGCTGCCTACGCGACCACGGACCCCCTCCTCCGCGATCGAGGTAATGAAGCTCAAGAGCATCCGAGGCGACTACCTCGTGTGTGAACGCGACGATGGCGCCGTGGTCAACGTGGCGAAGCAGCCGGGACTGCGGCAGAGTCTATTCGACAAGGCCATTCCCGACAATGCGCAGGGACTAAAGAACAGTGAAGGGCAACTGTGCATCTATACCTACGACCAGCGCGATCCCGTGTTGGGTAGTCTCGTATCCACGAGGCGATCGGTATTGAATGACAAGACCAAGCAGACGGGCATAGAGGTCGTTCGGCAGGTCTGGCGTGTAGGTTGGCCGGTGAACGTGGCGACGACGGTCAATCCGACTGGTGCGAAGTTCCAGCCGCCGCCACTGCCGGGTAATCCACCGATACCGCAGCCGGAAGAGGATATCTTCCTTCTCGACGTGGGTGATGCCGATCGCGGCTGGGTTCACCTGGATAAGTAACCGATGTCTCAGCTTCCGACATTCACTACGCCGTTTGATTCTCGCAACGCAAGCGGTTTCGATAGTGCCGTTAGCACGCCCTTTGATAGTCGTCGTGACCAGGTGATCGTCCCGTCGTTCCCGATCGTGATCCTTTGTGACGAGTCAGTCTACATCCCGAGCTTTCTTAGGATGCTCGATTTCACGATTCCTGGGCTGACCCCGGATGTCGAAGCCCGCTTCGATCAGGACCGAAGCTATAACCTGTCGGACCCCCCTTTCCCGAACCCCTACGACTTTTGGGACGCCAACATGCAGGCGGGGCAACCGGCTGGTAATTTCGGCTGGGTGCCCGTGCTCGCCAATTACATCAGTAAGGACACTGCCTATTGGGCGGCGCTGGATGTCGTTAGACCGAACTTCACCTTCCACCTCGTCCAACCTCGCACCAGTCCGCGCCTGATCGACGAAAATACTGGGGACGTTTTAGATTCAGGTTATTTCGCCAAGGGAGGGATGCCGTGGTTGGGGGTGGAAGGGATCGTGGAATGGGGATGCTCCGAGTTGAACCTCGACCTGCTCTACCCGGCTGGCGCACGGACGCTTCCGCCGGAGATCAAGACCAGCACGATAACACTGAATCATCATCTTGTTCCTGATCCCTTCGATTCCAATTCGTGGGGGAACCCGGAAGACCCCCGTTCCTTTGGCTTGTGGAGTGTTCCTCGCGTCAGTTGGAATATCTCCCAGCTTATGAACAGTCTTATTCCCGGCGGCATCAACGCCAAGACGATCCAAGACATTCAACCGCATCGAAGCGAGTCGCAGCGTCAGATTCTTATACTATCGCAGGGGCCGGGATCGGGTTGGTTCGGAACGCCAGGCCAACCCGCGAGGCTCTACTCGCGATCATCCTGGTTTCAGACGTTTGACCCCTTTGACCCCTTGGTCACGAATAATGAATCGCCTGCGTTCAGGCTCAAGAAACAATTGGCGACCCTAAAGGACGCACAGGGTTTTGCGACGCCGATCAAGCTTCACGCAAAGTCTGTTCACAACGACGATGATTGGTTGAACTCGCTTTGGGTGTGGTTGGGGTTTCTGACGAACGATCCGAAGCTGGTGACATGATGATCGTCTTGCATCGCTTGCCGCTTGCGCTTACGCTGCATCGGGCACCGTGCCCCGTTGAAGCATCTAAGGCGACGTTGGGGAGGCAAGGCGATGAGAACAAAATGGCTGACGTGGTTCCTGGCGGCGACGGCCCTGGCCGGGATCGGGCAGACGAAGGCGACGCGATGGAATCAGCGGGAGGTTAGCATGGCGAATCATGTTTGGACATCGACGACCGGCGACGTGGCGGCTGCGGCCTCGTGGAGTTCCAGTGTTGCTCCGAGCACGAAGGCCACGGGCACGCTGACCATTGCGGCGACGGTTGCCAACGGCGACACCTGTACGATTCGCAGCAAGGTCTATACGTTTCAGACCACGTTGACCGACGCGGACGGGAACGTGCTCATCGGAGCAGACTTCGCGGCGTCGAAGGCTAACCTCATCGCGGCGATCAATCTCGGAGCCGGCGCGGGGACGACCTATGCGGCTTCGATGACCATTCACCCGGAAGTCACGGCCAGCGATCCCGGCGGGAATGACATGCTCGTGACCGCGAAGCTCGGCGGTACGGCACCAAACGCCTACGCGACGACGGAAACTTTCACGGATGCCCTCAATATCTGGGGCGCTGCTACCCTGGCGGGCGGGGCGATCAATTGGGCATCGACGGATACAGTCGAGTTCAATGGCGGGTCGGTCGTCGATGCCACATTGAACCTCGATCAGTCGGCGGTGACGATCACACGAATAACTAGGACACCAGCCTATACCGGCAAAGTCGGGGCCAGCGGATCGCCATTGAGCTTTATCATCGCAGCGAAAGATACTACGGGTGTTTTCAAGGGGTTGGTTGATCGTGGTAGCGGAACAATGTACTTCAAGGGTGCTGGTACCGTTGGAAACAATAATGTGTTATGCGATTCGACCAATATCGTAGATGCTTTGGTCTTGGACGGTGCAATTGACAACGTGTATATCAAATCTGGATTGGTACGTGAGCTATCGGGGGTCACGACATTCGCTGGGACGCGAATATACGTAAATGGCATATCGGCCTATTTGATCGTTGACAGTGGAGCAGATAACGTCCACGATACGATAGAACTATATTCAGGAACTATAGAATGCGCATCGGAGATCGCGCTTTCCAAACGCGCCCGCATGTACGGTGGGCACTGGCTACAAACCGGGATTCTTGGTTCTGTGAATACGAAGCTTGAGATATTCGGCGGGCTGTTTGAATACGACAATCCACAAGGCTTATTTATAGGTGATGGTATCTTTTTGGGCGGAGTTCTTGACATGACAAAGAGCGGTCCTGGGGCTTATATTGATAAGGATTTCGTGAGAGGTCCAAACTTTATCTTGATTCGTGGCACAACGGCGTTGACGCTCGGTGCTAACATCAACTTCAATATCGACGCCGGAGAGGAATACCCGTAGGGAGTCTGAACTATGGCAGACAGAACACTTAGCGGCGCAGCGTATACGACGGCGGCGAACTGGACCGGGGCCACGGAGCCGGTGGACGGGGACCGCGCTCTCATACCCAGCACGCTCGGCGTGGACGTAGTTGGCGGCGATCGTGGCAGCATCGACCTAGCGCTCTTGAACGTGAGCGAGGGTTTCAACTACCGATTCTGTTCGTCGGGTACGCCGTTGAAGGGCGCAGCGGACCTCATTCGCGTGGCCGGGTCCACGGGCTTCTATTTCGAGTGCAGCCTGGACGGCGCGACTGCATCGAAGGTGGACGATTGCCGGATTCAGTTGCCGAGTCGGGATACGCCGTTTGAACTCGGCAGCGAAACCGCCGATGCAGGCGACTGGGACGCGATTGAGGTGCTACGCGGCAAGGGCACGCTCAAAGGCAACATCATGTTCGGTGCCGCGTGCGTCCTAAAGGCTGGGTACGTATCGAGCCGATTCGACGACGTGAACCTGACGATCTCGCCGGGAGCGGACACGCTTCCCGAACTGCAACTACTCGGCGGGGCGTGCGTTGCCGACAACGTGATTACCCTGGGGCATATTTACGGGCGACACACTCAGCGCACGGCGGCGATGACCACGGGCCGCGTGTATCCCGGCGGCGTGTTGGATTACGAGCACACGTCGAGCACGCTGATTGAAGTGTACCCCGGCGGGACGTTGAACCTGAAAACCAACGGCGGCATCGTCAAGGCGATCACGACGCTCATCGAATGGCCGGGCGCGATCATCATTCGTGACGATGCGATCCACACCTTCACTACTCACAAGAGGTATCCGTAGTGATTGAACTTGCCCGTGTAATTCCGATCGCGCTGCAGGGACGCGGCAACATGGGGTCCGTGACGGACGCAGCCAGCGTTGCACGTGCGCGATTGGCGAACGGGACGTATGGTCTCTTGTACGTCAACGTGTCGTTCTCTGGTGGCAGTGGTTCGGCGACGATGACGATCAAGCTGGATCATCGCAAAGGGCCGGTGTTCGATCGGACGATTCACACGTTGGCCGCAGTCGGGACCGGCGGCACGGCGTTTCAGTCGTTCAGAGTGCCGGAAGATGAATTGCAGAATTACCTATGCTTCACGGACCAGGAAACGAAAGAGCAAGACGTGATTGTCTCGCTGTGGACCGACCCGGACGGGGCTACCGATTGGGCGCTCGAATACGGACTGTATCAGGTGTAAGCCATGCCGAGGACTGATAGCAGCACCGCTGCGAACCAGCCCGACGACGCGCACGACCTCTCATTCGAGGAGGCCGACGCGACGGACTGGGTAAGCAAGCCTCGCACGACCGGGGCGGCGTTAGATGCGATCGCCGCCGTGCCGCTGGGCGGGCCGACTTCGCTGGACGATCTCACTGACGCGACGATCGTCACGCCCGCCGATGCCGAAGTGCTAACCTATGAGAGCGCTACAGCGCAGTGGAAAAACAAGGTTGCGGCGGGCGGCGGCGCGTCCGCAATCGACGACCTCACCGACGTAGACACGACGACCGATCCGCCCGCGCTAAACGAAGTCTTGAAGTGGAACGGCTCAAATTGGGTGCCTGGTATCGCGGGCGATACGACGGAGTTCACGTTCTCAATCGACTCATTCGCTTCGACGGAAACCGACGCGAACCAACTCATCGGCTCCGGTACGTGGAAGGCGTCGGGGGCGATCTCGTTTTCGGCGACATACAGCAACGCACCCGGCGGGATGACCGCCACGGTGACAATGACCGGCACTGCGACCGGGTGGACGACGCTGGCGATTGATCCCGTGACCGGGCCGGAGGCGACGGTCGCCGCCACGAGCTACCCGACTACGCCGGGCAACGTCGTGACTTTCACCCTGACTCAATCCGCCGATGGGACGACCGCCGTCGATACCGTGCAATTCGACAACACCATGCGCTACGGGACCAATGCCAACGGGATCGGTGCGCAGACGGAAGTGAACGTCGAAGCGCTCACCGAAGTGGCCGGGCCGAACGAATCGCGCTCGCAGACCATCAGCAATATCCCCACGGGGACCGCCGGGCACTTTCTGACCTTCTCGCACGGCGAACGGTTATCAAGCATCGCTCAGGTTCAGCGTGACAGCGGATTCGGCTACGTGACCGCCTCGTTCAATTCGACGGCGACGACGCTCGCCCCGCTGGTTCAAACGGTGAATCTCACGACCGTCACCAACTCGGCGGGGTACGTCGAAGCATTCGAGGCGATTACCGCCCGGCTCGCTGACCTCACCAACGGGACGAATGACTTCAAGCTCCTCACGACCTCCACAGCCATCAACTACATCTACTGGGGCGAACTCGCCAAGGCGTCGGGCTACACCGAGGCCGACGTAGAGGACAACACGGCCACGCAGCCCGGCAAGGTCGGCAGTAATTCGATGTCGAACCGTTCAATGACTGTCAACGCGACGGGCAGTGAGTACACCTACATCGCTTACCCGGCCCGGCTTGGCGCGTTGACCTCCATCGTGATCGGCGGCTTCGAGTCGCTTTCAGATTTCAATGTGGATAACACGGCGCTCGCGGTCACAAACCCGGAAGGGTACCAGGAGGATTACCGCGTGTACGTGTCCAAGAATCCGGGCTTCACGGACCCGACGACAATGACGGTGAGCATCTAATGCCTAGTGTAGTCGGAACTATCACAAAAGGCGCCGCTTTCACACACCTAATTGACGGCGGTGGCGTGAAGGGCAGCGTCGGCGATCCGCCGGACAGCGGCGGCGAAATCGTCGTCCAGGTCAAAACGACAACCGGCCCGCCGACTCATGCCGCGTCGCTCGGCGCTCTGTGTTGGAACTCGGTAGACGAGGACTTGTACATCAACAGTGTCGCTGATGTTGGTCCTTGGATTCCGTGGTCCAAGGCCGGCCATGGCCATGTGCTCGATGACATCAGCGACGATGGCGCTCTTGCCGCGAAAAACACGGTTGCGACCGGCGACATCGACGATGCCGCCGTCACCCTCGCCAAGCTCGCCGACCTCGCTCAGGACCAATTCATCGGGCGTGTGACGGCTAGCACCGGCGTACCGGAAACGGCGACGATCACCGCAGCCGCCCGGACGGTGCTGGCAGAAGCCGCAACTTCGACGGGCACCGGCGGCATAGTGCGAGCATCCTCACCCACGCTCGTGACCCCTGCGCTCGGCGCGGCGTCGGCGACCAGTATCACGGGCCTCGGTGCGCCGTCCGGCGGCTCCGATGCCGCGAACAAAGACTACGTGGATGCTCTGGCGAACGGACTGGATTGGAAAGCCTCGGTCCGCGTGGCCACGACTGCGGCGGGGACGCTCGCCACGGACTTCGAGAACGGAGACACGATAGATGGGGTGGTCCTCGCCACCGGGGACCGCATCCTCATCAAGGATCAGACTGCCGGGTCCGAGAACGGCATCTACATCGTGAACGCGACCGGCGCTCCGACGCGATCCGCTGACGCGGACGTGAGCGCCGAAGTCACCTCCGGGATGTCGTGTCTGGTTTCCGAGGGGACTGCGAACGCCGACAAGGTATTCGTTCTCACCACCAACGATCCGATCACGCTGGACACGACGGCCCTCGTGTTCGCGCAATTGGCCGGTGGGAGCTATACCCACCCGAACCACACCGGCGACGTGACCTCGGCCGGGGACGGGGAACAGACATTCAATCCGAGCGCGATCACCGCCGCCGCTCGCACCGTGCTCGACGACGCGACGGTTACCGCGATGGTGGACACGCTAGGCGGGGCGACTTCGACGGGCACGGGAGGCATCGCACGGGCCACGTCGCCGACGTTCGTGACACCGGCCCTGGGCACGCCGGCGTCCGGCGTGCTGACGAATTGCACGGGGTTGCCGCCGGCGGGGACGACGACCGCGCTGCGGGAGCGTACCCGCTTCATCTACGTGGAAGACCCCACCTCAGTCATCGCTCTCGCGCTGGGCTTTGAGAAGAACGCCGTTACCCTCACCAAAGTCTACGGCGAGACGGACGCGGGCACAGTCACCTTGCAGATTCAGAAACGGGCGTTTGGCTCGCAACCCAGCGCTGGGACCGACATGCTTAGTTCGGCGATGGTCGCCGGGGCCGGAGCGAGCAAAGCGACGACGACTTCATTCGCGGTCTCCGGAGCCGTCGGCGCGGAACACGGACTGTTTCTCGTCACCTCGGCGGTCAGCGGCGGTCCCGCGAAGCTCTGGGTTGCGGTCACGTACACGGTGGATTGACATGACGGCTACGCTCATCGATTTCGAAGGATTTACGAGCGGCGGCGTCGAAGGTCTCGCGAAAGCGAAAAACGCTACGGTCGAAACCTTCGACGCACCCCCCAAGTGGACCTCCAAAGAAACCTACGTGCTGCGGATGCAGAACGCCTCGACCACCGTGGCCGAGAGCAAGTCCACCACCGCCGGCACTTATCTAACCATCGGGGGCTGGATGTATTTCGACGTGCTGCACGGCGGCACAGCGCATGGCTTTCTGCATTGTAACGATGCCTTCCCGCACCTACGTCTGCAAACCAACGCTTCTGGCGATCTCTTGCTGGTGAACGCGGCTAATGCCGTCGTGGCAACCGCGTCGGGCGTGTTCGCGGCGGCGAGATGGTATCTGGTGGAGGTCAAGTTCAAGTGGGCGGATAGCGGCGACTGTCGCGTGTGGGTAAACGGCAATCGGGTCATCGAGGAGACCTCGGATTTCAAGAACGGAACCAACAACGCGACCGCGGCGTTCAAGAACCTCATGGCCACGGACGAGACACGGTTCCAGCGCGTCGGGTCGTACTACTTCATTCAAGACGATGGCGCGACCATCGACACCGACGATACGCGGCTTGGCCGTTACTACGTGCTCGGCTCGTACAAGAGCGCATCACATGGGACGGCGGGCGACTTCGGTGACGCGCTGACAACCGGAACCTGGGACAACGCTCAAGAGACGCCGGGACTCGACGCTAACGTGGCAGCGTACACCCCGGTGGGCATCACCAGCAAACAGGGAGGTGTCTCGACCGATCATGCGACGCCGCCCAATGGCGGACCGAATGGCGACACACGGCTGACCGGAGAGATATGGGGCGCGAAGTGGGCTTGGCGATGGAAGGCGCTAGCAGACGTGGGGCTGGGGTTCCGCCCTTTTTTCGCGCCGAAGCATGGCAAGACGGACCCTGGCTCGGTGGGGACCGATCAGACGACGACCGGGGCCTCGCTGGAAGGCGATGGGACATTCCAGAACCTCTCGATTGTAAGCCAAGCTCCGCCAACTGCCGGTCAGTATTTTCAGATCGGATTCAAGGCAGACGCCAGTGTCGCTGAGCACGGCGGCGCGGTGACCGTTGCCGACATGTGGACGGCGATCTTGGTCCGGGACCGCAAGTTCCGGGTGCTAGACGGGGAGGTAATGACGGTATGATTCTGGATTGGCTCCTGTTCATCGCCTGCATGACCGGGCCGATCCCGCAACCGGACACCGGCACGTCGTTCAACGTGCTCTACGACGGCGAGACGATCACGCTCGCGCCGTTCGCGGTGGGCGGCGAGCGGACGCGAGCATGCGTCCAGTGCCAGTGCGTGGCATGTTTGTCGTTCTTCGATTGGGACGGCGACACCGATGTTGACCTGCGCGACGTGGCCGCGATGATGCGATAGCCCCCAACGCCCCGTCCACCCCACGGGGCCGACCGCCCGGCGTTCCTTTCCGCCGGGCGGTTCCTTTTTGCGCCGTAAGTCGTTGGCACGGCAAGGGTTAGAAGAATCTTCGACAAATCTGTTTGACACGGCTCGATTCGTGTGTTACGTTGTAGTACATGAAACGCGCAAATCGAATTGAGTACGTTACGGTGCGTTTGACGCCACGGGAGCGCGGCGCGTGGCAGCGAGCAGCCGATCGGTACGTTCGCACGCTCAGCAATTGGCTTCGCATGGTGGCGAACGCCGCCGCGGAACGAAAGGGCAAATGATGATGTGTGTAACACTGGTGCCGATTCAGGAGCTAGAGAATCTCAAGTGGGCGGTCGTCGCGCTCGCGCAATTGGAGAACACGCCGGGCAGCTACGCGACGGAAAACAAGGCGAACGCCGCGCGCGGAATCAGGGAGCGTATTGATTGGATCATTCGGACCCTCAAGGCTGCTGGCGAGGGCGAGAGAAACTGCGGAGTCTGAAGGGGAAAACGATGAGCCGCCTCTATAAAATTACACCGTTCGGCAATTACTACGTGCGTGCCATGCCCGATAGGGAAAAGGTGACGGCGATCAAACGGCTGAATCGTCAGTGCGGAGGAAAATGGACTGTGAGCACCAAGCGGGAGGCGGAGAAGATTTTGGCATTACGCGGCAACGATAGCTAAAGGGCAAACGATGAGCGAAGCACAGTCGAAGCAGGCCGCGATCGACCGGGCGTTCTTCCATTGGTGGGACTCGATAGCGTCCGCCATCAAACCGCACCTGAAACACTCGGCGGCGTTCGTCGCCGGGTTTGAGGCGGGAAGTGAGTATCAGAAGGGAATATCGACAGATGACCGAACGCCGCAACGCAACGAGTCTGACTGAGGACGTGGAGCGACTTGAGATAGAGACTGAGCGGGTCCAGGACGACGCCGACGAGGCGGTGCGCAAGCGGTCGGCGGCGGCGCTGCGGATTCGGGATGAGGTCGAGGAACAGATTGGCACGATCCGCGTCATGGTAAGCATCAGTTCGGACGCGATGACGAGGTTGCTCGGACCGGGCGCGGACGTCGTTGAGGCGATGAGGATTTACGCCGCGCAACGGAAAACGCTCGACGCGGCGAAGGCCATCCGCGCCGCGATCGACAAACTGGAGGAGCTATAGCATGGCAGGTTTTCGGAAAGCGAAGTGCGAACAGGCGGCGTTGAAGATCGGAGTCTACGGTCTGACGGGGACGGGCAAGACGTTCACCACGTTGCTCTGGGCGGAAGGCTTGGCGAAGGTCACCGCAAAGCGGATCGCGTTCGTCGATACCGAGCGCGGCTCGGACTTCTATGCCAGAGAAGTGAAGGAACGTAAGGTACACCCGGCGGCTTTCGATTTCGACGCGCTCTACACGCGGTCCCTTGCAGAGACATCGCAGGCCGTCATGGCATTGGATCAGAAGCAGTACGGCGTAGTTGTGATCGACAGCATCACCCACCTCTGGGAAGCGGCACGGCTCGCCTACAGTGGGAAGATGACCAAGGCCGATACGATCCCGTTCCACGCTTGGGGGAAAATCAAGAAGCCGTACAAGGCGCTCATCAACTGGCTGCTCAATACGACGATGCACGTCTTTATCGTGGGGCGACAGGGAAACGAGTACGCCACGGATGACAACTCCGGGGAACTGAAACAGGTGGGCGTGAAGATGAAGGCCGAGGGCGAGACGCCCTACGAACCGCCGATCCTGGTGAACATGCAATTGGAAAAGACTAAGGGCCAAATATCGGTTCCACACGCCTACTTCGAGAAAGATCGCACGGGGACGATGGCCTACAAGAGCATCCCCTGGCCGACGTTCGACAACTGCATGAAACCGTTGCTCGGGCTACTTGGTTCGATGCAAGCGCAAATCGACGACGAGGAAACGGTGACAGTGAAGGATTCCGAGGCCGCGAGCGATGCCGACGACGAACGCGCGAAGGCTTCGGCTGAAAACACAAAGCGCTTTCTCGCCCGGTTCACGCTATGCAAGTCGCTGGTAGAACTCGATGCGGTCTCAGCCGACCTGACGCCGGACTACAAGAAAGCGAACTTTGTCAGCGCTGACCTGGACGACGTGCGCGAGAAGTATCGGGAGTGCGCTGCTAAGTTCAGCAAGTGAACCCCTGTGTCCCCGCGCGGGAGACAACGGACCGCGTGCCCGCGCGGGGCACCTTGGAGTGAGCGATGAGCGAAATAACTAAACGAGTCTGTGACGTGTTCCCCGGCGCCCGGGATGTCGAACGGATACGGGTCGTCGTGATGCTGGCCGACTCGACGCTCGAACTCGGGGGCGCGTACTTCGACGAGGTCGTGGACCTGTCCCAGCGGGGACGGGACCGGCTGCGGCGGTTCGTTCAGCGGGGCGTGACGTTGGCGAAGCGAAAGCCGAAGGCGGTCGAGATCGTGGAGGAGGTCCGCGTGCCCCCCGTGGAGGAAGTCCGTAGCGTTCATGTTCGCAAGCCGCGCCAATCCAAAGCTGACGCGAGCAGCGACCAGACGTGAGAGGTGAGTCCGTTCGCAGAGCCTTGGGCTGATACGGTCGAGACTCGGCCACGCGCCGCCCGTGGTCGCCCAATCGCGGACCGGCGGCATTTTTGAGGTTTGTCGCCGGGTCGTTCGCCCGGCGTGCCGACTCGCCCCGGTGCGTTGCCGGGGCAAATGGCGGGGCGGGCGCTGTGGTCTACACGCGGGCCGTTCGGCCGGTTCGAATCCGGCCTCCGCCAGTGGGCGACGTGATTATTCCATACCCCGACTGCCGTGGTGGCGCACCACGGGCCGGTTGCGCAAGTGTCGGGGGTGGCCGTCGGATAAGCCGTGAAGAAGGCGGTTCCGTCGCCCTCTATTGGAGCTTCCGATGTCTGAGATTTCGAGACGCGATTGGGCGGCGATGATACTGGGGGCAGGGGCGTTGGCGACGGGTCATCCCATCGGCGCGAACGAGCTCGCGGAGGTCTCGCAGTTGCGTGCCGACGCACTGCTGGCACGACTGGACAAAACCAAGCCGAAGGCTGAGGCGACGGAGCTTAGCATGACTGAGATGACCTACCGACAGGCGGCGGAGCGGTGGAACACGCTGCCCACGCGGGTGTTTGGGCTCCTTGACCCCCTAGATGAGGACGATCCAGAGATCGACCATGCCGCCTGCTATTTGGTCCGGTGGCTCAACGCCCTCACCGGCGAGGAGTACGCGCCGCGCGTGCCGTTCAAGACGCGGTGCCGCGAACCCGAGAAGCCGCCGGAATCGGCTTGACGCTGGGACCATGTTGCGCGAGCGCGCAAAATGGTCGGTCCGAAAAAACTTGACGCCCCGGCGATCGTGGTGTAGACTTGGGGCATGATGAGGCTCGCGTTACCGTTCGTTTGATCCCGACCGCTCCGGTGCTCTGCGTTTGCGGGCCTCATCAGCACACCGACGCACCACCGGACGGGCGGGCCTTTAGCAGGGAGGCGACGTGCCCGACGGGGATGTTACAGACATCACACGCGGCATCTACCGCCGCATCTACGCCGGGTTCCTGACGGGACGCCGGATCAATTCGGTGAGCATGGAGGCTGAGGCGTGGTTTTGGCGCTTGCACGCCGTTGCGGACGATTTCGGCAATCTGCATGGTGAACCGATGGTGCTCCGTTGCGTAGCCGCCCCGCGTAGAATCGTGTCGGAAGAGCAGATCGTGGAGTGGAACAGTGAACTCGTAAACACTGGCCTCATAACGACTTACGAGTCGGCAGGCGAGACCTATCTGAGCATTGCCGGGTTCATAGCGTTCCAACCGGCGGGCAAAAACGGCAAGCGGTTCCGGCGGTTCCCGGTGAATCCAGGTGAATCCAGATTGATCCAGGTTGATCCAGTTATTCCTAGAAATCTCAATCCCCCTATACCTATACCTAAACCTATACCTATACCTAAACCTATACCTATACCTAAACCTAATCCTAAGATCATTCCGATAGGAATACCTAGGTGTTTAGGCGTTTCTACAAAACGAAGAGGAGGAGGACTAGGTTTTCAGATTCTGCCATCCGATCTCACCAACCATCGAAGACTCCTGAAACGGTATGCCGCTTTTGTGGCGGCAGGCGGAACGACCGAGAGCGACGAGCATCGGCTGAAGTTTTTCCGGCTCGCAGTTCACGCGATCCGTAAGGGTGACGGCGGCGGGGCGGCGCTGTTCTCCGATCATCTCGCCAACTGGGACAAACGAGACTCGCGTGGATCGGCTGCCGACGAGGATGAGGCGGCGCGAATCTTGAAGGAGCTTGACGGCCATGAGTGAACCCACGCCTCCGCAAGACCTGGACGCCGAACGAGAAGTGACCCATCCCGACGACACCCGCCGTTTTCTCGCCGCCCGCCGCGCGATCGCCATGAGCATCGTGGCGGAGGCGGAGGAGTCCGTGCGATACAACGCTTTCCGGGCGGTGGTCGCGGATCAACCATCGTACCGAGTGAAGAAATATGCGCTGGACCTGTGGGACGCGGACCAACCCGAGGCTGTCTCCAAGTGGCTAATCCCGCTGGCCGAACAGATTGACCGCGAGGCGTTCTTGCGGCTGACGCGACAGGCGGGGGTATCTGATAGGGAGTGACATCTTATGGCACGCAAGAAAACGGTCGAGGGCGAGACGGAGTATTTGATCGACGTGCAGCCGGAAAACGCCAAGCTGATTCTGAAGGCGGCGCGCGAACTTCTCAAAGCGAAGGAGGAGAGGAACATCCAAGGAAAGCGTCTCCGCGAAAAGGTGAAGTCGAAGAAAGACGTGATACGCAGCGAGATCGCGGCGTCGGGAGTGCTGCCGCTAGAAGACGGCTCGTGGCGAGTGCCGGTCGATGACATGGTGGTCGTCATTACGCCGACGGATGACGACGTGAAGATCGAAATGGCCAGGCCGAAAGCGACGAATGAACCATGAGCAAGCGCGACCAAGAGTTCGAGCGGGTCGTCGCCTATATCCGCGCGCACGCGGCGGAGTTCAGGCGCGAGAACTACAGCATCCGGCGGGCGTTCGAGTTGCACGGGAAGGCCGCGGGCGTGGGGTGGGACCGCTGGCGGGTGGCGAAAGCCGCTGCGCGCTGCGAGTGGAATGGTTACGAGCGCCAAGAGGCGAAACCCAAGGTGACGCATGAGCGCAAGCCGAAGTGGGAACCGCCGCCCATGCCGAGTTCGTGGCGTGATCCCGTAGCGTGGCGGAAGCTGTGCAAGCTAATTGAGCCGTTGCTGCCGGGCGTCGATGTGACCCCGTACCCGACGAGTCTGATACGGTATCCCGCCGGCACGATTCGACCGCACGAACTCCTCGTGCGCGACGTGCTCGCGGCCTACGGGGAGTTCGGTCCCGCCGGCATTTGGCGAATGAAAGAGCAGAGTGATGGCAAAGCGTAAGACCGCGATGGACGAACTGGTCAAGCGGCATCCGATGCCGTGGAGCGAGGGAATATGCTGGCTTTCAGACGGCGATGGATTGGTTATCCAACTTTCCGAGGTGATCCTAGCCGTCAACGCCGCGTACCCGGCGAAGGAGAAGAAACGTGGCAAAACGTAAGTCGGCGATGCACAAGCTGATCAAAGAGCATCCGACACCGTGGTCTATAGCCGAGCGGTGGCAGGACGGACTTCGCGCTCAGGATGCAAAGGGCGTATGGCTCGGCGGGTGGGGTTCTCTGACGTTGGGGCGAGATGACGAAAGAACGATAGATGCTTTCCTGGTCGCCGCCGTGAACGCCGCGCACTCCCCGAAGAAACGAAAGGTGAAGCCGTGAGTGCGAGCCAGCGAACCAAAGGGCATCAGTACGAGCGCGACATCGCGGCGTTTTACCGGGAGTGCGGGCTTAAGGCGCATCGCGGGCAACAGGCGGATTCCACGATCAAACCGCCCGATGTCGTGTTGCCGGAGTTTCCGGCGCTGCACATCGAATGCGGACGACGAGCGTGCGGATGCTGGATCGTCGACAAGTGGAAGCAGGCCAAGGGCGACGCCGGGAAGGGCGTGCCTATCGTCCACGTCAAGGCGGACCGCGGCGATGATCTCGTAGTCGTGTCGCTGGCGCACTGGGGCCGAATCGTGAGGGCGGTGTACGGCGCGATCGAGGAATTGGAGGAGCGATGAGCGAGCCGTGGGGCTACGTGGGCCGCGCTAAGTTCGACGCCGACGGACGAGCCACTGCGTGGCGCTGGGTGATCGTCTGGCCGAATATCTGCCGCATCGAACCGACGTGCTTGCGGAACTATGTTAGCGAGAAGAATGCAAAGGCCGCGATGCGACGAATGGCGAAGCGACTCGGCCTGGTCTTGAAGGATGACCAACCATGAGCGAGAACATCGGCGAGGTGAAGGACGAAATGCCGCAGGTGGCTAGGCTACTTCGCGTGATCGACGACTTGCTGCCGTGGATTCTTCCGCACCTGGCTACCCCTGAGTGTGCTTGCTCAAGGTGCGCCGCGTGGAGGAATGCGATGATAGTCACCGGGCGGTATCCAGTGTGTTACGAGCCACCCAAAGCGGTCAAGTCCAGACGACGAAAGGAGAAACGATGACCTACTGGCAGGCGGTGTGTTGTGTGTTTTTTCTTGGGACGCTGATCCGGGGGTGCCGCGGGCCTCTGTGTAACTGCAAGTTGACGTGGAATGACCTGTGCGTGCAATTCGCGGCCGTATTTTCGGTTGCTATGGTATCCGGCTACGGCCTTCAAGCGATTGTGGCGCTTATTGAAAGGATGATCGGATGAAATTACACGAAGCAATCAAACAGGCGGCGGTGAGGGGTGGGGCGTGGATTGTGTCTATAGAAGATGCGATGCCAAGGCGTTTCTGGATCGAAGCGAACTCTGAATCATCCGCATACATCGCGCGGTGTCGGCGTTACGATCCGAGTTGGGCAGGGTTTAGCGCTCGGGAGGTCTGTCTTGACTGGACCATCGAGCCGGAGCGCTTCGGGCCGGAGGACGCGCTGAGACGGTACATCGCGGGGAAGAAAGTCACGCACCCCCGCATGGCCGGCTACTCGACGCTCGGTGGTATAGACTTGCGTTTTAGCAAAGACAAGATGGACGAGCGCTGGGAAGAGCTTCCATGATCGGTCCGCTAAGGAGCTTGGTATGCCCGGAAATTGTTGCATCATAGACCCGAACGACATGGACTGTCGCGTGGTTCTGTTCTCCGATCGCGTCGTCACGGCGCGCAAGCCGCACGAGTGCTCCGAGTGTAGAGACAGTATCCTCGTTGGCAGATTGTATTCCCGCGAGACGGGGAAACTTGACGGCGCATTTTGCACGTTTCGACTGTGTGCTCGGTGTCGAAATACACGGGATGAGTATTTCCTGAACGGATGGATTTACGGCGAACTCAGAGAGTCGTTCCGTGAGTGCTTCGGATTCGACTATTGCGATGGGCTGCCTCCCGATTTCGCTCCGTGCAGGGAGCATGAGAAGTGATTCCGTTCCCCATCTTCGCGTGGCTCAACATGTTCGCGTTCGCGGCGTGCATGGGCGGGCCGATGGTCGAGCGCTTCGAGGGCGCGGACTATTTCGCGGAGTGGCCGGCGGGGACGCTGGCTCACGGCCAGTGGACCGTGGACGGCGACGCGCTCACGCTGTCATTCTGGGCGTCGGACCGCCAGCCGGTGCGCGTGTGCTCGGGCGGAGAGTGCTTGCCGTGCCGATACAGCGGTGAGCCGCCGGAGTTCTGCCGTGCGGCGTTTGACTTGGACGGGGATGGTAACGTGGACTTGAGAGATTGGGCGGCGCTCACGGTGAGCGTCGTGTGGTGCGAGGCGGGAAGGTGTTTGAGGGCATGGTGATGGGACGGCGAAAAAGTTTCGTGAGGCGTAGACCGATGTGTACGCCGCTGAGCTTCGTCGATTTTTCCGTGGGAGCCGCAGTGAGGCACCGGTCTACGTTCGCCCGTGGCGTGATTGTTTCACGTTTCGGGCGCGGGAGAAACGTGGGGGTCATAATACGGTGGTGGTCCTCGCCAGGCATCGGTGTGAATAGTTACAACCTGCGCCGTTGGGGGCATCTTTTAGAGATCGTTTCAAACACGAAAGGCGGTGCGAAATGAACGGAATCGAAGCGACGTGCGGCGTCAACGGACTCGAAGCCGCGAAGTTCGCGGGCATCGGCGGGCTGTGCGAGCACGGCGGGAACTTGGCCTATGTCGATGTGTGTGGTGATCTTCGCTGGGCGTACGGACAGGGGTTGCCCCGCACCACGACGATCGCCGACGATGACTGGCGTGTGGTCCGCGTCGGCCCGGAGAAGCCGGAGCCGCCGAAGGTCGAGCCGTACAAGACGCCGTTTGAGGTGGCCAACTGCGCGACTACAGGCGTATGGTGCGTGAAGGCCGGAGAGGATGCGATTGGTATTCGACCGATTCTAGCAGAGGGCCTCGCCGAGCGAATCACCAAGAATATCGCCGCCCGCCTCGGCGCAACGTGCGAAGCAGAGTTCCAGCGCGGTCGTCTCGCCGGGATTCGTGAAGCGAACGAGACCTCGGCCCCACCGCCGTCGAACGCCGAGCCGTACAGGACACCGTTGCGTGCCGTCCACAATAAGGGCGACGCCTACCCTGAAATCCAAGATGATGCCGGTCGCATGGTCGTATTGGTTTGGGGCGACCATGCTCACGCTAATGCCGCCGTCGTCAGCCTCAATGCAACGGTGCAGGCCTGGTTCCAGCGTGGTCGGCTCGCCGGGTTCCGCGAAGCGAACGAAGCACCGGCCAGGGTGGCGGCGATGCGGCAAGGCATGACGGCGACAACGCCGGGCTACAATTCGCCGGAACCAAAGGACCGATGAACGCTTACCTGAGTTCGGTGCAACATGACCAACGAGCAGATTGACGCGGATATTAAAGAGTGCGAAGGGCATCGGGTAGCGGTCAACTCATGGGAGTACGTCTCCGCGCTCCGCGCCCTGAAGGCCGCGAACAAGCGCCTCACGGAGATGGAGGTACAGCTTGCCAAGCTGGTGGGGGCCGCGCTGAGGAATGTACTCGACGCGAGCGATAAACAGGTTAGCCCTAGCGATCAAACCCCGACGCCGAATCTTAGCGGGGCTCCGGCCCATGTACGGGTGCCGAAATGACCAACGAGCAGATCGATGCGGCGCTGAAGATATGTACGGATTCGGTAGATAGCGTGGAGTTCTTCGACGCGACACTAGACTCACGCGCCGGCTACGAGGCCGCGCTGCGCGCCTTGAAGGCCGCGAACGAGCGGATCGCGGAGATGGAGCATTTGACCAGCCTGAGAGTCATCGGCGGGAAGATCGTGCCCATCCGCGGCGGAAGCATCGACTGTGTTGCCCAGGCGGCGGTGTCGATGGGGAGCGTGGGAACGTGAAGGCAACGATACCGACGACAACGTGCAAGCGGTGCGGCGCGACGTGCCGGGCGGACGGCATCGGCAACCCGAATGCGCGAATGATGCGCCGCGCCAAAAAAGGATACTGCCCGGAGTGTTTTATCGTCCAGTGGTTGCAGCGAATGAGCAACATGGATGGCGGGCGGTTGCTAAGCGGTATGCCCGGCGAAGCCACGCCGCAGGTGTTGCGTTTGCCGTATGTTCAACGACTATTGTTGCGGACTATGCGAGCGGGGCTGGCGGACGCAGCGCCGAGTGAAATCAACTGGGAGCGAGTCATCGAAGTGTGGTGTATCGCGCCGCGAGAAAGCGGGATGCTGTTTTGAGGTTGACGCCCCGCGTGGCGAGGCGTAGCGTGTAGACGATGAGAGGCTACGGACCAACCTATACCGCCGATCGACTCGACGCCGACGTGGTGGATAACGTCACGCACTGGCTTGAGCAGAACGGTTATGCCGTAGCGGCGAAGCAGTTTCCGCACTGGGCGTCGATTCATACCTTGTCGAACGCGCTCAGGATGGCTCTGACGCATATTGAGCGGGAATCGGCCCGGCGCGTAGCCGTGCCAAGTAGTGACACTAAAGGAGAAGGATGATGAACTTCACTTTCGATGCGTTCGTTCTGTTTCTTGTCGATGCGTTGGCGACGTTTCTTGGTTTCGTTCCGAGCTTTTTCCGTTGGCTGTTCGGGGGAGGTGCGTGATGAAGCGAACCATGCCGCCCTGCCTGCGGCGATTCAAGACGGGCGTGTTTCTGCTCGGAGTTTTCTTCGACGGCTGCATTCTCGGCTGCCAGTCCCACGGTCACCGCAAGGTCGAGATCGAAATCGCGGGGATGACGTTTCGCGTCGAGGATCAAACCTTCAACGACGAGACCGGCAAGCCGAACTACTCGGCGGGGTTCGATAAAGATGACTCGTTCGCTCGGTGGCTCTTCGGTAAGTCCGATGCCACGCCGGTGACACTCGCTATTCAGCCGGAGCCGACGCCGTGAGTACCTATCGGCGCGTCAAGCTGTGGACCGAGTATCGAATGGCCCGCTTGGCCATGTGGGTGTTGTTTGGCGACGTAGGAAGCCGCATGGTTAAGATTCTTCCGTATCCAGGGCGTCCGCTAGGCCGCGTTGCGCTCGTTGATCCGTGGGAGCCGAAGCCGTGAGCGATGCCTGGGGTTGCCACCCCGCGAGTGTGCGATACGTGATCGGCACGCGCGAGCCGTGCTGGGAGTGCGACGGCATGGGAGTCGTCGGGCAATACCATAGGCTCTGCTCGACGTGCCTGGGGTACGGCTACCAGGACGTGTATCGAGATACTTCTCCTCCGGCTGGGGGCCGTGCCGGGACGTGCCCGGCGGCCCCGGCTGGGGACGAAAAAAAAGAAACAGCGCAAGTTCGGGGCGGGTTGCGCCATTAAACGAGTAGAGGGCGTGATCGTCACGCCGAGGCGAGTTCGATGATGGAGACTAGGATGATGAAGGACGCAAACGGGCACACCTGGTTCGAACGGCAGTTTGTCACTGCCCTGCTGTCCGCGGCGATGCTCGTCGGCTTGGGATTCGGGGGATGGGTCGGCATCACTCTGGTCTGGCACCATCGGGACATCGCTGCGCACGAGGCGTCGATACATGACATGCGCAAGACGCTGACGGAGCTAAGCGTGAAGATTGACGCGTTGCTGGCGAAGAGTTAGTTAAGTCGCCTACAGGGCGACGGACTTCCGAGTACGTGTCTCCCCCTTCAATGGGCTGGGCACTCGGCACCGGCGGAGAAGCCGGTGGACACCGCGACGGCTCAGGGTAAGTCCTTCTGGTAGGCAGAACGTGAACCACGCGAGTAGCCGCGGTTAGATTCGCGTGGGCCATCGGTCGAGAGTGGCTGATGGGAAAAAACCGTCCCCGGTTCGACTCCGGGGGCCGTCGTGTTCCCGGCCCGGCGCGGCCGCTGGCCACGGATCATTGGCGCAAGGATGCGCAGCGGCCGCGTCGGGGCCATTTGGATTCGCCGAGTGACTGCTGAAACCAAGGACGAGAAATTGCGGCGCTTGATCCGCGAGGGCAAGCGTCGCCGAATCATCGGCGACTGGCTGATGATCGGGGCGGTCGTGGCGATCGTCGGCGGGATCATCTGGGCGGCGTTGACACAATGAGTCGATCGAGAAACATCAAGCGGCGACCGAAGCCCGAATATTGGTCCTCGCGTCTGCATCGGTACGGGGAGTCGCCGGGCCGTCGCACGAAGACCATGACCCACCGCCTCGAACGTCGCCGTCCCGTGGGAGACGACGACGGGTGCAACGGCGGCGGGTTTGGGGCGAAGCGATGAGGTACGCTCAAAAGTGTCCGGTGTGTGAAGGCCGCGGCACGGTGCCGCTGGGGTTTTATGATCGCGCGGCGCGACCGACCTCGAATGATCCGTCGGCCGGCGACAAGTGCCGATCGTGCATAGACGGGCTGATCTACCACGGCGGCGATCCGCCGACCGATCATACCGTCGTCGAGGCGCGCTACGATTACGAGGTGCATTCCGCATGATGCTCGACGACCTTCGGCGGCGGCTCGGGTGGCTCGTGGCGATCGTGCTCGCGGTGCTGGCGGCGGCGGTATGGCTGCTCGCGGGCTGCTCCATCGGCCATGACTTGCGGCTCGGTATGACTGAGGCCGCTGTCGCCGGGGTGGATCGTGCGGGGCCGGTGCTGCGTGACGCGGTGGCGGCGGGCGTGGATCGGATCGCCGAACATATCGGCCACCAGGGCGAGCATCCGCATGACCCGGGTTCGTGGGCGGCGATCTGGGCCGGACTGGCGGCGGTGGCGTACCCGTTGCTCATTCGCCCGCTTCGGCTGTGGCTGGCGACACGAGGCAAGAGCGGCAACGGCGTGAAGGGCAGTCAGTCGTGATTGAGCTTCCCTATCCGTGGTATCGCAATGGTCGGTTCGCGGCGACCAACGTCGGTCGCTTCGATGCGCTGGCGTGGGCCTGGTGGATCGTTCGTTGGGAAACGGCGGGGTGGGGGTGGGCGTGAAAGCTCCCTTTGTTTACTTCGGCGGCAAGGCCATGATCGCCGATCGCGTTTGGGCGGCGCTGGGTGACGTAGCGCATTTTCTTGAACCCTTCTTCGGCTCCGGTGCCGTGCTGTTGGCACGGCCCGTGTGGCATGAGAATCGAATTGAAAGCGTCTGCGACCTGGACGGGCACGTGGCCAACGTCTGGCGGGCATTGCAGCACGACCCCGACGCCGTGGCGAAGGTTTGTGACTGGCCCGTGAATCACTGCGATTTAAATGCCCGCCGAGTCGTCTTAAACCGCAATACCGCGATGCTCGGCGAGCGGTTGTCGGCGGACCCGGACTGGTTCGACGTGAAGCTCGCGGGCTACTGGGTCTGGGCGGCGTCGTGTTGGATCGGAGCGGGACTGACGCGCCCGAACGCGAGGCCGCACATCGGCACCGGCGGCAAGGGCGTACACGCGATGACTGGAAGGCCCGGCCCCGACGAATCGAGAGACGTGCGCGATCCGTACAACACGAGCATCTACGCTTGGTTCCGCAAACTGTCAGAACGGCTGCGGTACGTGCGCGTTGTTTGTGGTGACTGGCAGCGTATCTGCGGCGGCGATTGGCAGGCGAATACGGGTATGTGCGGCCTCTTCTTCGATCCACCCTACGCCATCGCTGATCGGGACAGCGTGTACGGCGCGACCGACTCGGCCACCGTCGCCCACGACGTGCGGACGTGGTGCCTGGAGCGCGGCTCGCGCCCCGATCATCGCATCGTGCTCGCCGGGTACGAGGAGCACGCCGAACTGACCGATCACGGGTGGACGGTTGAAACGTGGTCGACTATGGGCGGGTACGGGAAAATCGCCCGCAACGGCAAGGTAACTCGCGGGCAGGACAATCGCCACCGCGAGCGTCTTTATCTTTCGCCGCACTGCTTACGGGAGTCGTCGCTGTGGGAGACGCACGCCGTTACCGCTGGCTGACCCCCGCCGAGTGCGTCGCCGCCGGGCTGAGCGAGCAGGTCGCGCAGCTCGTCCAGGACCAAAACAGAGTGCGGGGTCGGACAATCACGCCGGGCTACTGGGCGGCGCACCTAGCGGCGTTGGTCCGGTCGGGCCGCTGCGGGCACAACGCGGCCGCGGCATACCGGGAAGCCGTGCGGGTCATGCAGCTCGCCGCTACCGGAGATCGGACCACGGCCCTGCGCGACTGGTGCAGGAGCCATCCACACCTGCCCTACGAGGCTGACGACAGCCGTGAGAGCATCTATCCGGACCCCTAGGCGGCTGGCGTGCCGTGTAGGGAAGGCCCTAGGGCACCGCCACGGCTCTGGGCGCTCTCGGATGCCCTATTTCACGTCGCAGCACGTCCTGGACGATCCGGCGGGCATCCGCCGGGTATCCGGTCAAGATGGGCAAGATGGGGGCTTTGGCTTGTACGGCTCCGGCGGCGGCGGGTTCGCGGCGTGCTTGCGGATCGCCGCTATCGCCTCCTCGTGGGGCACGTCGTAGGCGATGACTTCATGCCGCCAGTAGGCGGTGTAGCGGCGGCGGATGCCGTCGTGGGTCAGGTGCATCGTGTAGCCGCGGTCTCCGAGGGTACGGGTCACGTCGTGACCTCCTGACAGCGGACACACGCGCTCGTACCCATGACGGCCGTGGCGAGGAGGGTGACACATGGCCTTCGGCACACGCCTAGGTTGCCGCGTGCGGTTATGCCAGGCTCTTCATAGACGAAATCATCCCACGGCGGTTCGCAAGAGTCGCCGGCGTAGATCGGGAATCGAACAACAGCCTCCACGTAGCCTACGGGTATTCTCACGCCTCCACGTCGATTCTGACCGGGGCCATCCCCGATCGGATCGTCGCCGCATCGGTAGTCTTGTCGAGCCAGCTCGCCGCGTCCATGAGGGCGCGGAACTGGTACGGTTCGCCGCGCGCCGCCGCTTGGCGTCCGTGCCATCGGCACGCCTCGGCGAGCGCCTTGCAGGTCGCGCCGAGGCCGTGAGTGCTGATACTGACGCTGAGGAGCGTTTCTAACGTGTTGGTTTCCGTCGGGTGCATAGTCGGGAATCCTAATTTTCGTGCCTTGGCGATTCGGGTTTTTCTCAGCTCGTCCTCAGTCGGGTGCATGGTTCGGTTCCTTTCTTATGGCGAAAATCAAGTCGTTGATCCGCAATTCGGCTTGCGCCAATCGCGGCGTGAGATCGGCGACCTGGTTCGACAAACTCGCTATGATTTTGTTCAGGGTGCTCTTCTCTTCCTGCATCCACAATATGCATCGCCTATTTTCGACGCACTCCCTATTCCGGCACTTCGGTTTTGGTTTCACGGTCGGTTTCCTTCACGGTGTGTTCATCGATGATTTCCCGCACTATGTCCGCCGCGCCGCGGAACGCCAGCGCCGTGGTGAGGGCGTAGGCCGCGGCGCCGTCTTTCGCTTCGCAGGACAGTCGCAAGAGCACACATCGCAAGCTCGTGAGCGATAATTCGATGTATTGTTCCTTCTCAGTTTTCATGGGCATTGGTTTCTTTCCTTTCGGCCGCGGCCAGGGCGGCGCGGGCTTCGGATACGCCTAGCCTCAATCTGATGATGCTGCTGCTACTGAGGTCGAGCACATCGGCGACGAGGTTCCGCAGCGCCGTCACGAGTTCCTCGTGCACGTTGCACCGGTGGGCGGCTTCAACGTATTCGTCGTGGCTGATCGTCCAGAGGTTGTCGTCGTCGGTGACGAATCCCATGTAGTACGTCCCGCCGTGTACTCGGAGTTTCGGCAGTTTCATGGCTTCACCTTTCTCGGTCGTCCGCTTTTGTGGGTTCGTTTCCAGTGGGATGCGTCATAGGCCAAGATCGCCTCACAAATGGAGCCCGGGGTGATGATGTAGTTTGTCCATTTGTTTGGCCCGCGATCAATCTGGAGGATCAGCGTTGCTACCGACAGGCACAACTCGAACTTCACCCCGTCGCACTCGCCGCTGGCTAGTTGGGTGCGCAGAAACAGGCTGTTTTCAGATTTTTGGACGGCAATCGGCATGGTCCCGCATTCTACCGTCTCAGTTTTTTTGATCTTCATGTCTTCACCTTTCTCGGCCTTCCCGGCCTGTGCGTTCGCTTCCACTCCGTAATCAGTTTGGCCTGGGCTTTCGTCCAGGTCGGGATCGGCCCCACCAGGGTCGGGGTCACTCCGGCCCGCTTCGCGGCGCGGAGCACGGCGTGCGGTCCGCAGCCGAGTTCGATGGCTAGGTCTTTCGTCGTCATGCGTTTTCCTCCGGAAAAACGAGAGTCTTTCCATCCCACGGACAGCCGGGGCATTCCTCGCGGTGGAGGGCCTCGATCGCGGGACGATGATCGGCGCAGGCGGCGTCCCACTCGACGCGAGCGGCGTTCCACTCGACGCGAGCGGCGTCCCGGTTGGCCCAGGCGGCGTCCTGCTCGGCGCTGGCGGCGTACCACTCGGCCCAGGCGGCGTCCCGCTCGGCCCAGGCGGCGTCCTGCTTGGCGCTGGCGGCGTCCTGCTTGGCGCTGGCGGCGTCCCACTTGGCGCTGGCGGCGTTCCACTCGACGCGAGCGGCGTTCCACTCGACGCGAGCGGCGTTCCGGTTGGCGTGAGCGGCGACGATTTCGCGCGGCAGTCGCTCAGGGTGCAGCACGACCCGGAACCATTCCAATCGCGTAGCAATTTCGTTTTCCGGTTTGGTCTCGCGGATGACCCGCACGCGCGCCGACATCGGCTCGGTGAGTATTTCGAGAAGGTGCCCGTGGTGGCAGAGCCAAACCAGCGTACCCGGCTGGGCGTCGGTGTCATCGGGTGGCATTGGTTGCGTTATCATGCAAGCTCTCCCTTATTCGCTTTCGGCAAATCGGCCACACTCGCCACTCCGTAGTGGATGCAGTCCCGAATGAGGCTGCGATACCCGTTCACTTCCTTGCCACGTTTTTCGCGGTATTCCATCAGTCGCGTGCGGAGCATCAGTTGCGTGCCGTCGGTGAAGGCAATCGTGCCGAGAGCCTTCACGGCATCGGCGAATCGCCGATTGATCGTGTACTCGCGATGGACGACGTGCTTTTGGCTCGGCGTGTAGCCGCTCCACGTGCCGGTGATCTCGTACCGTACTGGCCCGCGCTTCATGCGTCACCCGCTTTCGCAAGGGCGGCGCGGGCCAGGTCGGCGGCTAGGCTGAGGTGTTTCGTGTGCCCTAGGGCAAACTCACCAGTCGCGACAGCCGCCCGCAATTCCAGGCACGCCGCCACGAGATCATCGTGCACGTTGACCGCGCGCAGCATGTGATCCCAGTTGACGCGCGTGTGGTCGGTAATGGATTCGGGTACGGAAAAAATGCCGTATCCGTTCGCGCCGAGGATTGTCACGGTTGGCTCGCCGTAGATGCCGCACTCCTCCAATCGCCACGGGTACTCCATCGGATCGCATAATCGCCAAGGTCTCGCCGTCACTTTCGATTCGTTCGTCATGGTTCACCCGCTTTCGCAAGGGCGGCGCGGGCCGCTGCGATGTTCTCCGGGCCGGGCCACGCTTGTTGTGACTCATACGCAGCGAGGAACGCCTTGCATGCCGCTACGAGGTCATCGTATGCGTTGACCGCGCGGACGATGGTTACTGCGTCGCCGGCTCGGACGACGGTAGCAACCACCCGCTGGGTATCACCGCCTCGGATCAGGATCAGATCATCCTGGTATTCGGCGATCCACGGTCTCGGTGTCGCTCCGCTCATGGTTGCACCTCCCCCCGCAGCCGTGCTGCGCTCTTGACGTGAATCCAGCGGCCAGTCTCGATGTTCACAGCGCTCCATCCGCCGGCGTAGAGTTCCAGCATGATGCGGACTCTCGCAAGCTTCCCGCTTACCTTGGCGATGTAGATGCCGCCGAGTTTGACTTCGTTTTTTTTCACGTCGTCACCGTCCCAGTCTCCGGCTCCGCGATCGGCGACGGCTTGAAGTAACCAGATGGGAAACAAGTCCCCACCTCTGCGCCAACGCGAACCTTGACCGGCTTATTTCGTTCACGTGCCGCGTCGAATGCTTCCGGCCAGTCGCTACAGTCGAGCGGCGCCGCGATCGGCGACAGGGCCGAAGCGGCCCCATAGTTCCCCGTTCCACGCACCACGGCGAACGCTTCGGGGCTCCATGCGTTACCCAGCGGGTGAAACGATTGCCCCATCGCCCGGGCAAACGCGAGGCGGTTGGCGGGGTGAATCGCCAAGCCGTCGGGCTGAAACGCCATGAAGCACACTTGAGCCACGCCGCCGTCGGGCATTTCCGGAATGATCCTTTTGATGCTCGCCACGATCCGGTCAGCGCCGCCTAAGCCCGTAGCTCGCACGTACAGCACGCCCCCCACTTCTCGCACGGCCACGCCGAGCGATTCGTCTACAGTCCAGTCGGTTTCCATTTCGGTCCCTTTCAATTCGCCCGGCCCTGTTGCCGGGCGGGTTCGGCTAGTACATCCCCTGGAGCTTCGTCGCGCTCACGTATTGGGCCGAGCGCATTTTCCAAATCGTCGCCTGTTCCGGGCTGTGGTCGATGTCGCCGCATTGCGGGCATCGACGATGCAAACAGCGTTCCGGCTCCGGTTGCATCGTCGGCTCGCAACAGATGAAGCACCAATCACGAGGGAACCGCCCGCCGTTGTCGTTCACCACGGCGACTACCTGTTCATCGGTCATTACCATCGTCGATTCCTTCTCGTTAGTCCCTTGCCCTGCCTCTTCGGCGCTGGGCGGGCGGTCCGGCGGCGCGTCGCGTTATTCGACGGAACGCGATAGCCGCTTTTTCAAGGCTTCGAGATCGCTGTCGTCGCCGCTGGGATGCAGGGCAAGCGAAATATCCTCGCTGCAATAGGCGCTCCCGTGATCGCTGACGCGAACCTTCACCTCCTCCAGGTCTAGGTATTCTCCATCTTCCATTTCTCCGCAGGCACGCGACAGAGTGACGTAGCGGCTCGAGGTGTTGAAGCCTCCGTTCCATGAGCTAAGGCTCCATCCGTACTCAGCCGCGATGGCCTCAACCTGCAACTCGGTTGTGTAGACCCAGTCGCGGCCTACGCACGAGTTGCACCACGTGGCGCGGTCGATCGGGTCGAAGTCGGGGTTTTGGTCGCAAGCGATGCACATTTTCGTTTCCTTTCATTCGCCGCGTTGGGCACGTCGGCGCGTCGCGATATGGGCCACGGCCTGTTTTCGAGTGGCGAAGTACGCGCCGGGGATGGTTCCGTATCGGTCCCGTATCGCATAGGGGCGATGGTGTACGGCGATCGGATACTCACGCGCGTCTGTTGTTTTGCGGCAATCGACTACCCAAAAACCCGCACGGCGGTTGCGTTTGTCGGACTTGTTCGCTTCGTTTCGCATCGGTCGAGTCCCCTTGCAAGAGTTCGCCCGTCGGTCGATCGCCGACGGCGCGTCGCGTTCCCCCGCAGGGCAGGGGGTGGGCGAGGCCCCGCTAGGCTTGCAAGGTTTCGGAGTTCGGGGCGTCAGCGCGGTAGCACCGCGCACAACAGATGCCGATGAGTTCGGACGTTTGGCACGTGCAGCCCGGCTCGATGAGGCAGTCGCAGTAATCGCATCGCTGCGGCTCGGGGAAGGTCGTCGCTTGTCCGATCTTGCGGACCTTGACGCCATCAGACTTGTTCGATACGCTCGTCATCGGTCATTCCTCCAATCAGGTTTGATCCACCGGCCCGGTGGTTTCCACCCACGCGGGCTTCTTTCGTCTACCCAAGTCTACTACATATTCGCTCGCTGTCAAGCCAATTTCAGAGAATTGTTGAAGATTCGCGTAAGTCGTTGTGCTGCAAGGGTTTACGAGCAAAGGGTTTCGGCCTTGACGTGGCCGGTTCGGAGGCATAGGCTACGGTACGCCTTCGGGCGTGGGTCCGGGGAAGCCGGATCGGCATACGATCGCTGCGGGGGCTGCGTCTCGCGTCCCCCCGTGAAACAAGACGCGGAGCGGAAAGTCCAGGCCCGTCGTCCGAAACTCTCGCCAATCAGCGAGCCCGCATAGACGACACGCCTACGGGGCCTGGCGAAGACCGGGCAACGCCAGCCGATGCGACCCGGACACAGGCACCCCTCCAGACGGGAATGGCGTGCAGCGATTGGCTCCGTCCGAACTCCAACGGCGTTACTCCTCCGGGGTGCCGAGAGATTCGGTGCGCGCATGCTTGACAAGTCGTGTTTCACGTGAAACGATTCTGGCATGAAAGGCAACTTCAACGGTCGACCACGCATCCTGCGACCAGGAGAGACGCCGCAACAGGTGGCGATGCAGCAGGCGATCCTCGAGCACAACGCCCGTGCGGTAGTCATGGAGCAGCTAGCCCGCAGGGTAGCTAGGCTAGAGGCCGGCTTAGGATTCACCCCGTGCCCTACCTGCAACGGAAAGACACCCGTAGAGCTCGCCGCCGATGGCACGATGATCTTCGGGTGCGCAACCTGCAACGGCTGCTCTACGGTTCCCCCGTCACCTATCAAGGCCGCAACCCCGTCGTGATCCCCAATGTAAACAGGTCCGAGTGCGAGGTGCCAGCAGGAGGCGCGTGAAATAACTATGTCGGTCCTCAGTCATCCAAAGCATGGATTCGTAAAGGGCAGCGCGGCGAATCCGCTAGGCCGTCCCCGTGGTAAGAACGTTCTCGGTTGGCTAGAGGATATATTCGACGAGCGGGTCGTGGTTCAGCCGGCCGAAGGTCCGCCCGTTAAGAAAACTCGACGCGAGCTATTCGCTCGCTGGATCGCAGGAGTGTACGCCAATCGTGACGAGAGCGATGCGATCCGCACCACGGCGATGAGGCTCATCATGGACCGCGTTGCGCCAGTGTCAGCCGGTGGCATTACCCTTCCCGACATCAAGATCGTCATCGTGCAGGACAGCCCGCAACCGGCGATGATTGACGTGAAGGTGGCGCCGGCGTTGCCGGGCGATGGGAACGGTAAATGCAAATCGAATCCGTAGCCGTCACCGAGTTGCACGTTGATCCGGCCAACGTCCGGCGGCATAGTGATCGGAACCTTGCCTCAATCAAAGCAAGTCTCGTTCGGTTCGGCCAACAAAAGCCGATCGTAGTGTCACACAAAGGCACTGTTATCGCGGGCAACGGCACGCTCGAAGCGGCGCTGTCGCTTGGCTGGGAGCGAGTGAACGTCGTCCGCAGCGTACTAGCCGGCAGCGAAGCGACAGCCTATAGCATCGCAGACAATCGGACGGCGGAGCTTGCCGAGTGGAACGACGACGGCTTGGCGGAAATGCTTAGGGCGCTGCAGAACGAGGACGCCATGCTATTTGCAGCGACAGGGTTCGACGACAAAGCGCTTGCTATGTTATCGCCGCCTACTGAGTTCGCTGAAGTCGATGAATCGATTGAGACGGAGCATCAGTGCCCTAAATGCGGGTACAAGTGGAGCGGCGGCGAATGAGCTTGTGGCTTGTATGCCCGCAACCAAAAAGCAGCAAGATGGTCCCATGGATTGAAAGACGGAATATATCACTTGAACCATGTAGAGCAATTACGGTTCAAGGGTTGGGCGGTGGAGGGATATATTGGATTGAAGATGATGGCTTACCTGATGGGCGGATAATGACATTGGCTAAGCCTGTATATGCAGTTCCGTCTATGGTCGAAATTGGTGCTCTACCCTGGAATGGCGTGAAGGTCGTTTCGACATTTAGCGGGTGCGGCGGCTCATGTCTCGGTTATCGCATGGCCGGGTTCAAGGTTATATGGGCCAACGAGTTCATGCCTCATGCCCAGGTCAACTACAAGGCTAATGCTGATGGCGATTGCTTCCTGGATTGTAGAGACATCAAGCAAGTGCAACCAGCGGAGATTCTATCGGTTACTGGACTGCAAGAGGGGGAGCTAGACTTATTCGACGGTTCACCACCATGTCAGGCGTTCAGCACTGCGGGTCGACGTCATAAGAACTGGGGCAAGGCGAGAAACTACAATGGCAAAACGCAATGCAACGAGACCATGTTTTCGGAATACATCCGGCTCCTTCGCGGATTGATGCCCAAAACATTCATCGCTGAAAACGTAAGCGGCCTAATCAAAGGCGTAGCCAAAGGGTATTTTCTAGAGATACTTGCCGCGTTGAAGGATGCCGGGTATCGCGTAGCATGTCGGGTACTTGATGCTCAATGGCTCGGCGTCCCGCAGGTCCGCAAGCGGGTCATCTTCGCCGGAGTACGAAATGACTTGAACTTGGAGCCGGTCTACCCGAAGCCCCTACCCTATCGGTACAGCGTGCGCGATGCTTTGCCATGGATAGGGCAAGTAGTTCAAGACCCGCATGGGCAATTCGCAATCCAAGAGAATACTGGTGACGGGCCTTTGTTTTCAATCAAAGCAGGATCGTCATCGCATATCGCGGTTTCTGAACTTCCGCCTTCAAGGCGAAAGCCGGATGCCTATGGCATTCAGGATGTCGATCCATCAAAGCCGTGTCCGACGGTTACGGTCGCATCCCCTGGCAATGATCTAGCAGTTCCCTGGTTAGGTAAGTATGCAATCGCCGATGAATGGAACAAGTTAGAGCAAGGGCAGCAGAGCGAGAAGTATTTCAGTTTGCAGCGGTCTTCGATGGAGCATCCTTCACCGACAATTCAGGCATCACATGGCAGCCCATCAACTGCTGGAGTATGCCATCCGTTAGAGCGACGCAAGTTTACCATCGCCGAGGTAAAACGGCTATGCGCGTTCCCTGATGATTTCGAGATGGTCGGCTCGTTCGCCAAGCAATGGTCATGCCTTGGCAATAGCGTGCCGCCGGTTATGATGAAGCATATCGCAGAAGCGATGCGCGATGGAGTATTGTTGCGTGTCTGATACTCTTGACCATCGCATCGCCCTCACGCCGAAGCAGTTCGATTTCGTCAACGATCGCACGTCGTGGGAGATCATGTACTCTGGTGCGTTTCGCGCGGGCAAGAGTAGGGCGCTATGCGTTCGTGCCATGACCTTGGCACGGCATCCGCGATCAAAGGTCGGCATGGCTCGGAAGACCCTCAAATCATTTCGGGATACCACCCTAAGAACATTACTCGAACCGGACGGCGACTTGCCGCCGGTGTTGCCGGAGGGAAGCTATTCACACAACAAGAACGACTGCCGCATACGGTTACACTCCGGCGGGGTCATTGATTACTTCGGCTGTGAAGACGCCGAGGGGTTGGGCTCCCTGTTCTTTAGCGACCTGTGCCTTGACGAGGCGATCCAATTCTCCAAGAAGGAATACGACTGGCTCATTGGTAGGTACACCGTGTCCTATAGTCAGGCCATCGGCAATCCATTCGTCGGCCCTGGTAGCGGCAAGGTTCCATCCGAGCGCCACACGAACACACTCGCCATTGCCACTAACCCCGGCGATCCGTCGCATTTCCTCTATGATAGATTCTTCGTCAAACGCAATGAGCGTCGTCGTGTCATTCACACTGCATCGTATGAGAACACTTATCTGTCACCGCAGACGATCGAGAGCTTGTCGGAACTTACGGGCGTTAGCCGTGAACGATACTATGAAGGCCGATGGGTTTCGTTCGATGGATCACTCGTGGTTCCCGGTTTGCGTGAATGCGTGGTAGCGGGCGTGCCGTTCGATGTTTCGCGGATCGACCCTCGTGAGCGGGTCGGCGGCATCGACTTCGGGTTCAACGACCCCACGGCGATCCTAACCGGCGTCTACCGTGACGGTGTGCTGTGGGTGATCGCGTGCCACCGCGCGGCACGATGCCTGTCCGCCGAACACGCCGGCAACGTGTGGGATCAGCACACGTACTACTGCGATCCGGCGGGCACGCAGGCACGCGAGGACTTAGCCTCAGAGGTCCGTCGTCTCGGTGGTACGGGCCGGTTGCGGATCGCGCCGCGGGGCAAGGGCGCGGTCGGGACCGTGGTCGAAGCCGAGTGGGAAACGGTGCGTCGATTCGTCTCGGAGGGGCGGCTGTGGATCGTTGACGGGGCCGAGCATCAGCTTTGCCTCGAAGCTGACAACTTGACATACGGAGAGAGCACGGGCAAGGTGAATCAGTTCCGCAATGACACCTACGGGCACTTTGACTGCCTGGATGCGTTGCGGTACATGGTTGCGGGGTGCGAGCGGAGTGTCGGGGAACTGGCACCGATGATCGTGGACCGTGCCCCGTCGTGGCGGGAACAGCTTAGGAGCGTGTAAAATGCAAGACGAGAACGACTTGGTTGCTATTCTGTGGTCGGATTACGATGCAACCACCGGGAAATGGAAGTTCGGATATGCCTGTGAAAACGGTGAAGGCGCTTCTGCGTCCGTCGGTCCTCCAGTTGCAGCGGCCGAATCTTGCGGCGGTCCCATAGTGATGACGAAGCATTCTCTTCCTGGGCTTGTCGTGCGAAAGGGCTGATTTGATGCCAACGAACATTATCAAACTCGACACCAGCCGTGGCCGTGAGACGGCTTACTCGCCGATCCTCGATTCGTTCCGTCGCTACTTGACCGACACGCCGACCCCCGCTCGCATGGCGTCGCTGTTGAAGGACATCGACAATGGCGACGTGGCCGCGATGGTCGAACTGAACGAAGAGATGGAGGCGAAGGACGCACACTTGCAAGCGGTCGCGTCTCGCCGTCGGCAGGCGGTAACGGCGCTCGAATGGTCGATTGAACGTTCGCCGCGTGCGGAGGACGAGGACGCGGCGGCGGACGACGCTGCGGCCTACGTCGCCGACGTACTCGACGGGATCGAGGCGTGGCCGGATACGCTGAAGCATTTGGCTACGGCGATCGGGCCGGGTATCGCGGCGACGGAACTCGTCTGGGACAAGGGCATCATCGTCGATACGGTAGACGTGCCCGGCCATCGGCTCACGTCGCAACCGTGGATGGATCAGAGCATCCGTCTTCAGGTCGATAATGACTGGCAAGGGATGCCGATGCTTCGCGGGAAGTTCATCGTCTACACGCCGCAGTCTCGCGCTGGGTATCCGATGCGTTGCACGATCACGCGAGCGCAACTTCTCCTCTGGGTCATCAAGCACCACGCCCGCGCGAACTGGGCGGGGTTCTGCGAGGTGTTCGGGATGCCGGTTCGCGTGGGTAAGTACGGAGAGGGGGCGACGAGCGAAGAGAAGACCGCGCTGCGCTCGATGCTCGAAAACATGGGCAGCGATCGGTGGGGAATGTTCAGTGATTCCGTGTCGATCGAGATGATCGAAGCCGGACGGGGGACGCATCCATACAGCGACTTCATTGACTGGCTCGAAACGAAACAGACGATCCTCTATCTGGGGCAGACGCTTACGACCGATGTAGGAAGCGTCGGCTCGTTTGCGGCGGCGAAGGTCCATGAGAACGTGGCCGCTTCGATTCTTCTAGACGACCTTGCGAACGAGGGGCAGGTCATTCGCAACCAGGTCATCCGCCCGCTGGTGGCGATGAAGTGGCCGGGGCGTGACGTGCCGATGCCCGTGTTCGTGCGGAAGCTGATTGAGACCAAGAACATCGACGCCGATCGGCTGGCCTTGGAACAGGTCCGAGCGGCAAAGGAACTCGGCCTGCGCATGGACGACGCGGAGGTCTACGAGCGGCTTGGGTTGACGATGCCGGAGGATCAGCCGGACGAACCGGACGCGGGGGCGAAAGACGCGGCGACGGTGAACGAGCTTACGCTGGGCGTGGAGCGTGCTATTCGAGCCGGAGATTTGGAGCTTGTGAACGCTCTGCGAACGAAGATCGCCGCGTTGCTGGGGGTGGAGTTGAAGCCGTTGGCCGAGCTTCCGGGGCCGGCGACGCCGGGCCGGACGCCGGAGCCGGAACCGGAGCCGGAACCGGAGTCACCCGTGCCCGCCGTGCCCGCAGGTGCTTGACGATCGCTTCGCGTAGCCATTCGGACAGTGACATACCGTTGGCACTGGCCGTCTCCGCGCACGCCGCTGCAACTTGCGGCGTGACGCGGAGGTGAATACCAGCGCTCTTGTTGGGTCTAGTCATTTATCACCATGACTGCCATGACTGGACTGGACGAGACAGGACTTGACTCGACCAGACGCGACATGACACGACTGCCTCGACTCGACTTGACCCGACTTGACCGGACGCGCCGAGACGTGACTGCCTCGACACGACTTGACAGGACCGGACGTGACTCGACCTGACTGGACGGGACTCGACGTGACGCGACTGCCTCGACGTGACCGGACTTGACACGACGCGACTTGACCCGACATGACTGGACTAGACGTGACGCGACTGCCTCGACCAGACTCGACGCGACTCGACGCGACTTGACGCGACACGACCGGACTTGACTCGACTGCCACGTTACATCGCCTTCCGTTTGCCGCGCACCGAACGCATGGCCGCGAACACGTCGGCCAATTCGTGAAGCGCGCGATATTTTGTCGTGAAAATGTCCATGTCCCGCAACGCCATGAGTAGCAACTGTTCACGCCGCCGCGGGTTGCGAAGCACCGCCGCTGTCTCGCGGTATCCGCCGCCTGTATTCCGATCGTCGCCAAGCGAAACGAACATCCTAACCGGCGGCTCGTGGTTCTCGATGACCTCGACGAATACCCGCAACAGGTTCCGTGCCTGATGTAGCCGCCACTTCTCCGCCGCCGCCGTATTCCGCCACTCGAATTGATTGTGCAATGCCGTACTCGGATCGCGGGCGAAGTCCACGACCTGATGCGGTGTGACCGTCCCGCCGTTGCGGACGACGAGGCTTTGCAACTCCGTGAGAACTGCCTTGCGGGCCATTACTTCACCTCGCTGTTGTCGATTCGGAAACACCCGAACCCCGTGCCGGTGGATTGTTTGGAATCGTGGCGGCACTCGCCGACGCCGACCGCGATACCGACGCGAGCCACTAGGTTCGCCACGTCAGTCACCGTGAATTGATCCGCGTCGAATTGTACCCGCAGATCGCACCACCACTCTTTCCACAGCGGGCGGGCGCGAAGATCGCAGACGCCGGTCGCGTTGCGAACCGGGCCGATGTTCTTTTCGACCTTGCCATTGATCCGCACTAGCGGTGTGCTGTCGATGGAGTCGTACCCGTCCGCTGCCACGAACAGGCACAGCTTGGCGACGGTCATCTTGAAGCCGATTACTCGACACGCAGAGATCATCGCCGTGCGGAAAGCGCCGGCGGGGATACCGCACCATCCTTCGGACGATAGGTGTTTCGCCGCTTCATAGTCGGCGTCGAAATCGCGGGCCTTACGCTTCGTGCCCTTGTTTGCGACGCTTCCCGCCATTTGCTTCTCTTGCATAGCGATCATCGCCTTGTGCGCGAAGCGGGCCTGCATGTAGGGCGACGTACCGACGATTTTGAAGATCGCCGTCTGAATGTTCGGGGCCGGGATCGTGATCGCTTCACGAAGCTCCGGCCTCCCGGTGGCCTTGCCGTTGCTTGGTTCGGCCACGATCGGTTTCGGCTTGAACGTGCGACGCGATTTGGTTTCGGCCTCTAACAATCTGTTCATCTCGTGATCCTTTAAAGAAAAAACACCGTCAACGACACGTAGGATATGTAGCACGTCCGTTCTACGCCGTCAACCCCCGTCCGAAAATTGTTGCAAACATCGCTTGACAAGGGACTTGCGCCTACGTTGAATCGGACGCGCAAACAACCTGGGCGTGACCCCGTTTGATCCACGGGGGAGCGCCGTCAACGCGGAGCGCCCTTGACGGGGGCGGTCAGCCGGAAGGCCGACCGCCCCCTTTTGTTTGCGCGTAACGAGGTGCGAATGATTCGATTCACGTTCGGCGAGCTTGGCGGGAAGGTACCCGATCGGCTGTTGCTGTTCCGCGATGGCGATGTGGGAATCGATGGCCTGGACCTGGCCCTCGATGCGGAGTCGGCCAAGGGGATCATCGAAGCCTTTGAGGCCCACGGCTCGGAACTGGTCATCGACTACCACCACATGAGCGGGAAGGTGGAACGCGGACAGGCCGCTAAGGCTCCCGCCGCCGGGTGGATTCGCGGACTGGAATACGTCGCCGGTGAAGGGCTGTACGCCACGGGTATCGAGTGGACCGAAACGGCGGGGAAGGAACTCGCCGCTGGTGAGTTTCAATATCTCTCGCCGTCGTTTGTCCACGACGACAAGACCATTCAGATGCTTCACAGCGTGGCGCTGACCAATAGGCCGCGCACGATTGACGCCTGGAAGTTGGTCGCCGCTGAACGAACGGACCCGAAGCCGAAGAGGTCCGCGAAGAAAGTGAAAGCCGCCGCTGCCGAAGATATGCCGGAGTACCCGGCGGTCGCTCCTGAAACCAAGTTGCTGTCCGAGATCATCGACGCGATGGGTCTCGATTCCGAATCGACGATGACCGACGTGCTGTCGGCTGTTTTGGAGAATCTAGCCATGAAGAAAGACGAGAAGACCGAAGCCGCGCCGGTCGAGACGCCGAACGCAGACGCGGAGGCCAAGGGCAACGCGACGGACGCGGAACGAAAGACGGCGACGGAGCTTGCCGAGCTTCGCGCGAAGGCCGCGCAGTTCGACGCGGTGAACGAGCGGCTGAAGACGTTGGAGGCCGAGCGGGTGACGCGCTGTGTCACTGAGGCCGTGGCCAAGTACGTCACATCCGGTGTGCTCAACCCGAACAACGCCGAGCAGATGAAGGCGGCGCGCGACCTGGCCGAGTTGAAGCCGGAACTCTTCGAGGCGACGTACTCGAAGATGACGCCGGTCATCGCGCCGGGGAGCTTGGTACGCGGGACGGGAACGCCGACGAATGGCGTGTCCAGAAAGCCGCGTGCCGAACTCATCGCCCATGCAGCGCAGGAGTTCCACGAGGCAGGTCTGGAGCGGCGTATCACGGATGTCGAGGGCTGGATCAATACCGCCCTCATCGACGCGGGTCAGAAGCGCATGAACAAGGACGAGGCGGCTTCGGTCGCCGTTTAGGAAAGGGTGAGCTATGACTGCACTTGCAGCGAATGCGAACATTACCCGATTCGTCGATACCGAAATCCGCGAATGGCCGGTGGCTGCTTCACAGCACATCTACCGCAACTCGTTCGTGGGGATCGACCCGGCGGGCAATTCCAAGACCTTTGTTCCCGGCGATCGGTTCGCCGGAATCGCCTATGAAGAGGCGGACAATTCGAGCGGCGCGGCTGCGGCGATCAAGTGCCGCGTCGTGGTCGAAGGTGACTTCACCTTCGCGCTCACGAGCGGCGCGCAGACCGACGACGGTTCGGCGGTGTATGCGACTGACGACGCGACGATCTCGCTTAGCGGACACCCGGACGCTTTCGTCGGGCGCATCCTCCACCTGGACCCCGACACATCGGCATACGTGGTAATTCGGATGCGGCGATGGGGCGAAACGCCTCGCCAATTCGGGGACGGGTCGCTCGACCTTCACTGGACCGGGGCGGAACACTTCACTGCAACCGGAGCGGTGGCCGCTGCGGACCTCATCGGCCCGAGCGGGTTTAGGCTCAATTCGGCATTGGGACTCGGCGTCAGCAAGGTGGACGGGATTGGGGCTACGTTTGACTTCGATGCGACCGCTGAGATTGCTCATGCGTCGATTGAAACGGCGGCGCTGTTTCTCGCTTCCAAGGGCGCGACGTTCGAGGCCGATCTGCACATGACCAACACGGGTGCAGCGGCCAACGACTTCGACTGGGGCCTGATGGCCGCGATCACGGCCAACAGTCGCCTGAACATGGACCATGCCGATGCCACCGACTTGGCACTGTTCCACATGGACGCCGCGAGCAACAACATCCTCGCGCAGTCCGACGATGGAACGACTGACGTGGCCGCGGTGGATACGACCATCGACAACGTGACGACGGCGACTACCGGCGTCAAGAAGTTCAAGGTCATTGTGCGGCCTACCGGCGTGTGTGAGTTCTGGATCGGTAAGGCCCGCGTACTATCGACCACGGTGTTCGCCGTGGCGACGACGGCGGTTCTTGCGGGCACCGTGAATCTGGAAAAGACATCGGACGCCGCCGTGGCTGTGATGCGAATCAATCGTCTGCGTTGTGCAGGCGTCCAGGCGTAACTGAAGGAGCTTTTCTATGGGTACGATCATCAATACCGGGCTCCTGACGCGGGACGCCCGCAGTGAGTTTCTCAATCGCTTTACGGCGATGGATGAACTGGCGAACTACCGCAACTGGGCGACGCGGATCGCGTCAACCAAGGACGCGGAGAATTACCGTTGGCTCGGCACGGTTCCGAATATGCGCGAGTGGGGTACCGGGCGTGCGGCCAAGGGACTTCGTTCTGAAAGCTACGACGTGACCAACCTCAAGTACGAGGCCACGCTCGAAGTGGATCGGGATGAATTGTCGGACGATCAAACCGGACAGATTCGGATTCGTGTGGCGGAGCTTGCCCAGCGGGCGGCGACGCACAAGGACTATCTGATCGGTCAGTTGCTGGCCGACGGGGCGACGACCGGCTTCAACAGCTACGACGGGCTGACGTTCTTCAATGCCGCGCACGTGTCCGGGGCGTCTGGCGACCAGGATAACGATTTGACTTCGGTTGCGGCCGCAGACGACGCGGTGCCTACGACGGCGGAGTTTTCGACGGCGTTGCGGGCGGCGATCGCCGCGATGATGAACTTCAAGGACGACCAGGGCGAGCCGATGATGCTCTCCCAGGGTGGGCTTGTGATTGCGGTTCCGACCGCACTCTATATGGTCGCGCTCGAAGCGGTCAATGCAACCATCATCGCCAATACAACGAACGTGCTGGCCGGAGTGGCAACGGTTGTTTCGTTCCCGTGGCTGACCACGACTTCGACGACCACGACGTGGTACTTGCTGAAGACGGATGGAATCGTGCGTCCGTTCATCTTCCAGGACCGCGAGCCGATCGAGTTCACGTCGCTTGAGGGTGATAGCGACGAGGGCTTCAAGCGCGAGAAGTATCAGTACGGCGTTCGCGCGAGGTATAGACTGACCTATGGGTACTGGCAGAACGCCATCCGGCACATCTTCACGACGTAAGGAGTCTGACTGTGGGTAATCCGAATCGTGGTATGCGGCCCATGACTGCCGAATCGTCTTCCGACGTGGCGACCATCTCGCCGCCGGGCCGGGTGCGGCGTGAAGGGCACGGTCTGGCCGTGCCGGTCCGCAAGCCGTTCGGCGTGGACCGGCTTCGGGCCGCGCTAGGCCTGTCTGCCGACGTGCCCGTTGGTCGCGTCTGCGAAGACGCGGCGGCGATCATCGAGCGCGGCGGCAATGGGTAACTACGCCACCAACACGCAGCTCAAAGCCCGCTTCGAGAACGATGCAGCGGTTGCTTTTCTCACGGACACCGGGTCAACCGGCGTTCCCGATGAGGACGTGCTTACCGAGGTCATCGGCAACGCCGAGGGATTGATCGACAGCTACGCCGCGAAACGCTACGCCGTACCGCTCGACGTTTCTTCGGACACCGTGCTCGCCGGGATGCTGAAGTCGGCGACGCTGGACATTGCCGTCTACAAGTTGCTGAAGCGCGGCGACCTGGTTCCGCAGGTCAAACGCGATGACTACGAGGCGACGCTGGAATGGTTGAAAGACCTCTCCGCCGGCCGGGCGGTTATGCCCGCGGCGGCGACTCCGGCTTCGACTAGTTCCAATGATCCGGCTCCCAGTGAAGGCACGGCGGCGACGGGCACGGCGAGCGATCGGGTGTTTTCTACGGCGAGCATGAGTGCCTTGTGATCTATGTCTTCCCGGCACTGGTAGCTCGGCTCGAAAACGATGCTACGTGGGTCGATTGGTGTCGCAAGCTCTACCGAGGCTTCGGCGGACAGCGCGAGAAGGCGGTACTCCCCTACGTCGAAGTGGACTGCGACAACTCCGTCCCGTTCGATTCGTTTTCGACGGACGGGATGATCTATCCATTGGAGTTCAAACTGTTCGGCAAGGGCACGCAACAGCCGGACTGGTGCGACAACATGATCCAGGAAACGATTCGGCTGTTGGACCACGCGAACCTGACTTCAGCCTCGTTCACGTGTTCGGGCATGAGTAGGACGGACACCGGCCAGCCGCGTCTAGAGGACGGACTGTATCAGGCGAGCATGAGCTATGTTCTGACGATTCTTCTCGGGACGAAAAACCCGGCGACGCGGGATACCTGATATGGCACAAAACGCATTTCGTCCGCGGCTTGTGAAGTTTGAGACGGATCGGATTTTGTCGAGCGTCCGCGAGGCGAAGGTGAAGGCGCTGCGCCAAGTCGCCCGCGAGATGGAGGCGAAGATCAAGCAGGCGATCGGAACGCAGGGACCGCCGCGATCGACGCCGGGAAATGCACCACACAAGGATACTGGGTTTTTGCACGACAAGGTGATGGTAGTGGCCACGGCTCACGGAATCACGGTTCGCGTGCCGCAATATGGCATTTGGCTTGAAGGCGGCACGTCGAAGATGGACCCAAGGCCGTTTATTCGTAGCACAGTCGGCGGTGCCAACGGCAAGAAATGGCTCGATCGCGTAGCGGTGCTCGTAAAGAAGTTTAAGACCCTCAAGAAGATCGGACTGTAGGAGTGTGAGTCATGGCGATTCTACGCGGGCAGACAGGTACGATTAGCTTTGCGAACGGCCCGGCTGAAGGGGCCGGGGTCTATATCCAGAAATGGTCGGCCACGATCACGAACGAACACAAAGACATTGCTTCGTTTAGTAATAACGTGGACGGCGCGCCCCTGCTAATGACCGTCGCGCAACGCATCAAAGGGGTCGCCGAGGGGTTTTTGGGCCGTGGCGTGGTCGATGTAATCACCTTGGCGATGATCGGAACCGTCGGATTGATGCCGACGGCGACCGATAATGCCATGCTTCTCACGGCAGACACGGGGAAGACATTCGGATTCAACGGCGTGTTCAGCAATGTAGAGATCGGTCCGGTATCTGCTATCGCTGGGGAAAACCCCGTGCCATGCCGATTTAATTTCGAGAATAGCGGGTCGGGAATTACTATAACCTGGGAGGTTGATACCTAATGGCTGATTCACTTTCCGACTTCACCGCTTCCCCGATTACGATCACCTTCGGCGATAAGGTATGGACCTGTTCGCCGCTGACGATTGCGGACATCTCGGATATCGCCGGGATGGTGGTCGGCGACGCCATGAGCATGTACCTGGAACGTACCAGGGCGATCATGGGGGTCATACTACCCGACTCCGCACGGGCCGAAACGATGGCGGCGATCGCCACGAAGCTGCTCGCCCCGTGGGAAGTGCTCGATAGTGCGGCGGGTCAGATGTACCTCCTCTGGCGGTCGGTCAGCAAAACCGACAAGTCGATGACGCTTGCAAGGTTCAAGGCCGAGTTTCCGCCGCAGTACATGCTGGAACTGAAACAGATCGTCAATCAGATCAGCGGGTTGCGCATCAGGCCGGAGGCGACTGACGGCCCTTTAGGAAGCCCGGCTACGACTACTACTCCGACGTCTACAATCGCAAGCGACAGCATCTAGCGGAGAACCTTGCGGACCTGTGCGCCGCCATGAACAAGCTCCCAAGCGAGATGACGGCGCTGACGTGGCCTCAATACGATGCGCTCGTGGCGGCGTGGAACCGTAAGGTGGAAGCTGAAAGTGGGGAGTAGATGGCACGTTTCCGCAGCCCAACAGGTCGCTTCACCACCGCAGGCGATACGCTAGCCGTCGCCGAACTTGTCCTCGTTGCCAATGACGAACAGCTAGTCAGCGCACTCGTTGAGGATGAGCAACTCGTCCGCGAATCAGTCGCCAAGATGCAATCCGGGTTCGATAAGGTCGGAAGCTCTTCGGCCGTCATGGGTTCGCGCGTCGGCGAAAGTCGGCGTGCATTCATTCTCCTGGGACAGGCAGCGAATCTCGCCGGGCTGGACATGCTTCTGTATTCCAGCGGTATCGGTCGCGTCGTCGTAGGTCTCAGTGCTCTTGTTCCGGCTACTCAGGCCGCCACCGTGGCGATTACGGCATTCTCTGGCTCGCTCAAAGTCGCGCTGGCCATTCTCACCCCGCTGAAGGTTGCGGTTGCGGCAGTTGCCACGTTTTTTGCGTTCTTCCAGGTTGGGCGATTCTTCAAGAATAAGGAAGCGCAGGCCGAGATCGACGCACTGAATGCGTCTACCGAGACATTGAACAAGACTACCGCGGAGACCAATGCGCGATATGCTGAGTACAAGACACGCCTGGACGCTATCCACAAGGCGACGGCGCAACTTCGCGGGGTAACGCCGCTGGAAGACATCGAAGCGTTGCGTGGCACCGGGGCGCTCGGCGTTGACAAGCTGATCGAGGCTGAAAAGGAACGATTGAGGATAGAAGCGCATAACAAGCTCCGGGACGCCAGGGACGCTGGGCAGAAGGAGGCCATTCGCGGCATCAATCAGCTCATCGAAAAAGGCCGAGCGGAGCAAAAGACCATCGACGACCGGATTATCGCTCTACAAATGGAAACCGCAGTCCTCAGCGGAACCATAGATAAATACGCCATCATTGAGAATTTGGGTCTACGTCAAGCGACTATTGAGCGGGATCGCGTCAGCGAATTGAAGGCGCTAAACGACGAACTTAGTAAAGAACAAAGGACCCGCGAGCGCTTAATCGAACAGGCGGAAACGGGTGCCGGGGCCGCTGAGCGGATCCGCGACGCCATGCTGAGCACGTCGGCTGCGAAGGGCGTTAATGCTGAAGTGCTTTCGCAGTTGGGTGGAATGCTTGAGATCGGAGCGCTCTCCGTCGCTCGCACGCAGGAGCTATTGCAATCGCTTGGGATCGCGGTCGGCGGATCGAAGGCGGCTGTCGGTCGGCCTAGCGGCGGACTCGCTTCGGTGGCGAGTTTTCAATCGGGCAACATCGGGCTGGGAACCGGCGTCTCGCCGTTCGAGTCCCGCGTTGAAGTGCGCGACCAGACGCGGAATGAATTGCTCAAAGCCATTCGGGACAAGATCGGAAATATCATAGGCGATAAGGGGATCGGTCAGTAATGGCGAGCGTTGTTGAATTGCGGACCTCACGAATCGGGGGGACCCAGGGGATAGACGGAGCGACCATTCCCGGCGAGTTCCTCGTAACCATTGACGCCGCCGGTGACAGCCCCATCGCCATATTGCGGAACTTTCAGCCGCTGAATACATGGGCTCCCTGGGGCTTCGGTTCGCGGGCCAGTAACTATCGGGTCATTGAACGGCTGACTGCCTTGCATTGGATATGCGGCGTAGATTTCTCCCCG
>Ga0326597_10001122_pt1 | contig 44406 bp, 60 predicted proteins | sample RVTome_12_FD_203789 | JGI IMG/M metagenome (GOLD analysis project Ga0326597, IMG submission 203789) | Soil microbial communities from uranium-contaminated site in the Upper Colorado River Basin, Wyoming, United States - RVT100D185 | ecosystem: Environmental > Terrestrial > Soil > Contaminated >...
TCCCGCCCTCCACGACGAGGCCGCGTCGAGCGAGATCTGGAGTTCGGCGTTGAACGTCCCCTGGACCGCAACCGGTGTCGCGGTCGCCTCCTCGATCTCCAGCACCCAGACCAGTTCGCCGCTCAGCGGCGTCGCGCCGGAGGGCTGGCCCTCACCCGCCGGCGGGTTCGGCACGACGCTCGTGCTGTTCGTGGCGCCCAGGTTGGTGTCGACCGGGACGCTGAGCGACTGCCGGTTGGACATCGTAAGAACTTGGTCGCGCAATGTGTTCCTCGCTTCCTTAGCTTCCCAGAAGGCTTCGCAAAGCCCTCCTTAGAACGCCCGCCGCAGGACCGCGACCGCGAACGGGTTCGTAAGCTGGAAGCCGTACACCCACTCGTAGTTCGCGATCATGAACGGGAAGTCCGCCGAGTTCTCGGCGAACTCGATGGTCTCGGGGGCCTGCTTCTGCAGCGCGCCGTGCATCGTCGACCCGAACTTCACGGCCCAGATCGAGTCGGCCCAGTCGTCCGTGCTGGTGCTGGTCGGGATGACCTGGGAGCTGCGATCCAACGCGCCCGACGGCGAGTAGCCGACGTCGATGATCGGGATATCCTCCCAGACCTCCATCCGGCGCCCGAACATGTCCTTGTCCGTGCGCATCTGACGCTCGCCGCGCGCCGCGGCCCCGAGCGCGAGCTTGCCCTGCCGGTTCGTCAGCAGGACGTCGGGGTTGCCCCCGTCGATCAGCGAGATCAGCTCGTGGATGTCGTTGAGGAAGTCGAGCCTGGCCGCGGCGGCGGTCAGGTCGCGGTTCTGCGCGTTGGCGTCGATGACCTGCTTCTGGGTTGCGGGAGCCGCCGATCCGCTGCTCAGGCGTAGGTCGGTCTGGAACCTGTAGATCAGCCCCGCCGGCTGATCGGGGTTCGTGACCGGGTTGCCGTTGAAGTACTGGTTGACGACCTCGTAGGCAACCGCCCGCGAGTACTGATCGATGGCCGCCGTGCGCGGGTCGACGTGGGAGCTCTTGTTGTTCAGGAGCTGCCGGTCGACCCTGATCTTGTCGGAGATGATCTTCAGCGACTCCACGCGCTGACCGAAACGGGCCTGCGCAACGTTGATAGCCGTCGGGTTGATCGCACGGTGGCTCGGCGTCGGAAGGCCGGTCGCCTCCATCACCATCGTGTTGATGTCACCCACTTCATCGAACGGGAGCCGCTCGAAGAGCTGGGAGTGGCTCAGCATCGAGTACACTATCGCCTGCGTGAACGGCGTCAGTGTGCTCAACTGGGCCATATCGGCCAGCGTGAGCATCGGGTTGTCCTCCTTCGCCAGCGCCTAGCTAGGCGCTGTCTTTCCAGGCGAAGTAGTCGTCGAGGACCTGGTCGGGTTTCTTGCCGGGCTCGATGGGGGGCGGGCCGCCGGCACTCGATGCGCCAGGAAGGTCAGGAGACCCGGTCGCGCGGTTCGCAGCTCCGACGGCCGCGTTATCACGCGCCCGCTGAGCTTGCTGCTCGCCCGTGGGGCTACTGCCTTCCCCTGCACCGTTGCCGTTCGCAGGGCCGCGGGCCGTGACGAGCTTGATCGCCTCGCTCACGGTTGCCTCCGCACCCTGCTTGCTGTAGACGTTCACAAGCCGCAGCCGGTCGGCCTCGGGAAGCTGCTGGATCTCCGGTGCCCGCAGGAACGACGCAAGCGCCTCTCCCGCGGCCTCTCCACGCAGCTTCTCTCGGACGCCGTTCTGCTGCTGCTGTTCGCGGTCAAGGCGTCGAAGCTCCTGTAGGGCATCGACGTCACCGTCGTCCGCTTTACGTTCGAGCTCAGCGCGATTCGCGTCCGCTTCTGCCGTGGACGCTCGGCTCGCGGCGGGCGCTGCCTGCTGGCTGCCACCCTCCCCCGAGCCTCCCCCGCGGTTCAGGCTGCTCGCGACGAGCGCGAGCGCTTCCTGACCATCCGGGTCGCTCAACAGGCTGGCGATGACTTCGTAGGGGTCTTGTCGCCCATCCGCGCCACCTGTGCCTTCGCCTGACGTCGCAGCGCCTTGGCCCGCCTGTTCGGCCGTCTGCTGCGCGGCGGCCTGCTGGCCGCTGTCTGACGAGGCTCGTGCCGCTTCCTGGGTCGCTGCCGAGGAGTCGCCGTCTCCGCCGGCCTGGCTGTTGTCAGCCATTCCCTACCTCCTGGGGGCCGGCAAATAAGTCAGCCCCGCGTTGGGTTCTGGTGCAACCCTTCGCGGGGCTGGTCGGTGCATCCGCTTCGATTGGCAAAGACTGCGGTGCAACCCCGCGAAGGGGATGCACCGATCATCTTCGACGGTAAACCATAACCCGCGATGCTGTCAAGCGAGGGCGTGTTCGATCGCGGCGACGACCTCCGGATCCTGGCCCAGCGGCGTGGCGAGCAGCCGCGTCGAGAGCAAGAATCTAACCCTGTCCGGGTACATCTTGATGACGTCCGGGTTCTCGATCAGGATCAGGTCGCGCTCCGGGTTCCGGAGCTGCTCGGCCATCCGTCCGTTCGAGTACATCATCAGCCAGTTCAGCAGCCGCTTGTCTTCCTCGCTGTCGGTGCGCGCCAGGATCTGCGAGATCGCGCTCCGCGTCGAGCCATCCGGCAGCTCGCGGCCGTACGTCTGGTAAGTCGCCCGCATCGGCGAAAGCACCTGCTGGACCGCAACGCGCAGCTCGCGCAGGCGCCGCACCTCCTCCGGCGTGAAGAGACCGCCGTTCAGGTGCCGGTACGGCGAGGTCTCGAAGAGCTTGTCCAGCGCCCGTTGCGCGCCGACGCGACGAACCTCGAGCTCCGACGCGCGGGGATCGCGCCAGCGCACCGAAGGCCAGTCGTGTAGCACGTACTGGCGAACCGCCTCCTCGGAGATGCCGAACTCGCTCGCACCCCTCGCCAGCACCGACTCGCGCGTCTCGCGGTACGCGCGCCAGAGCTGATCGCGGTAGGAGTCCGGGTCGACGTCGAGGAACGCCTGGTCGAGACTCCAGCGATTTCCGTCCTTGTCGACGAAACCCGGCTGTCCGGCGTCGTCGGGCCCGTCGGGCGAGAGGCCCCAGTACCTCCGCGCGATCTCGTCCAGGGCAAGCCCGGGGCGCTTGCCAAGCTCCTTCTTGAAGTCCTCCTCGCTTCCGAAGAGGGCGATCATCGCCGCGCGGTTCTCCTGCGCGATCGCCGTGAGGCTCGCGCCGGACAGCTTGGCGTACTCCACGAGCATGCCCGGCTGGCCCTGCTTCGCGTCCAGGAAGGCGCGGATCTGTTCGTTCGCCTTCCCGCGCGTGTCTTCAGTCAGGTTGAAGAACTGGTCGAGCCGGTCGCCGCGGCGCGCGCGGTACTCGTTCTGGCGCTCCCTCAGGTCCCGCAGCGTCTCGTGCTCCTGCTCGAGCTGCCGGCGCTCGACGGACGTCACGCTCTCGTAGTCCTTTCCGGTGAGCAACTCGATCTGCTCCCGGTAGAGCTGGAAGGGCGTCTTCGGGATCACCTGCGCACCCAGGAACTCGAGCGCGCCGCGCTGCGCCACCTCGCCCGGCGGGATGTTCCCCTCGTCCATCGACTCCCACAGCTCTTGCGCGATGATCGGCATCATCTCTTTCACGACGAAGCGTTCCGGCGCGTCGATCGTCCGGCCCAGGAAGTCCTCTCCTCGCAGCAGGTCGACGGCGATGCGCGGGCCCTGCGCGAGCCGCCCCTGGAAGAAGCGCTGCATCTCCGTAAGCGGCTGCTCCCACGCTGCCTCCTCAGCCCGGCGGTCGCCCTCCGGCCGGCCGGCCAGGATTCGGAACGGCAGCCGGAAGGCCGACATCGTCGGGAACAGGGCGAAGCGGAACGCCGGCGTCTGCACGTTCAGGAAGTCGGTCGACGTCGGGTCGAACTCGGGCATCTTGCCGGAGAAGGCCAGCGACAGCTTCGTCGCCAGCGAGGCCTGCAGCGCCAGCTGGTTCATGAACAGGTGCCGCGCGACGACGCCCTTCTGTCCCGCCTTCGGCGCGTTCAGGATCATGCCGATGTTGCCGCGCGTCCAGGATGGCGTCAGTAGCGCGAGCCGCTCGAGCATTCGCGGCCTGGCCTCGCCGGAGATCTTCGCGAACTCGACGGGGCCGATGTAGTTGTTGAGGCCGTCTGCAACGGCGTTGGCCAGCTCCTGCGCCGGCATCGCCCGCCACTCCTTCCCGGTCGTGATCGCCTTGAACATCGGCAGCGACTTCAAGAGGCCGAAGATCTCCGGGTTCTCTTGCGCCATCAGGAGCGTCGAGTACGTCGTGTCGGCGACGTGGAGCTTGGCAAACGCGAGTGCGTCCATCATCTCGCGGTTCAGCGAGTCCCACGGCGGCAGTACGCCGGATGCTGTCCGGCGCCCCATCCATGCTGCGACGCTCTCGCCGGCCTTCCGTTCGATGTCGAGTTTGATGTCCATCGGGTGCCCCATCTGCAGCCCGCGGGCAGCCCAGAACCGCAGCCTTGGAGCGTTCTGGATCGCCGAGACGCGGCGCCCGTGCTGCGTCATCTGCCAGCCGGCCGCCGTCCCGATGGTACGCAGATAGCCGATCGGGTCCTGCGCGAAGACCCTGGCACCCTGGACGAACGCCACCGGCGACAGATCCATCGAGAGCAGCATCGAGCGCATCGCGTCGAGCGTCCGGCCGACGAAGTTCTCGTCGACCTCGACCGTGCGGGTGCCGCCGAAGAACGACTCCAGCTTCCGCACCGTCGCGCGCTCCGCGTCGTCGGTGAACTTCGACACCGGCTTCAGCGTCAGCTCGCGTCCCAGCAGTTGTTCCGCCTCCAGGATCGGCAGCTTCTCGGGAAGCTGGCCGATGATGTCCGCCGCGATGTCGTCGGCGTTCTCGAACTCCCCCTTCAGCCCGCGCACGAGCGCCTCGCGGAACTCCTCGCTCCTCGTGTCGATCGGCCCTTTCACGCGCGTGATCAACGGCCGCTCGACGTACTTCTGCGTCGCCTCGTTCGCATCCAGCAGCTTCATGATCACCTGGAAGGACTGCTTCTCTGCGCCCTGGCCGAGCCTCGTATCGAGCAGCCGGCTGATGTTGTACTCGGCCTCCTGGCCATCGATCGCCGCCGCGAAGACGAAGTCGTCGAAGTCCTCGATCTGCCGGCTCCGGAAAGCGCGCGGGAAGTGAGCGCGACCGCCGGTGCCCAGCCTGATCGGCTGCCCGGCGACGCGCCTGTTCGGCAGGTAGGCGCCATTGATTCGCCCAACGCTCACTCCGAACGCTTGCAGGGCGTCGCGATCGGCGTCGAGGTTGTCGGAGACGAACCGGAACAGCCGGGTGGCATCCTCGTCGAGGTCGTACCAGTCCGGATGCTCGAAGGCCGACTTCACTGTGCCGACGTCGTCCCTGAACGCCTTCGTAGCCTGCGCCAGCATCTCCTTCTGAGCCTCGTCGTTGAACACGAGCTTCTTCTCGCCCTGAAATGCCACGTAGCGGTCGAGCGCTTCACGGGCGCGCTGCTCAACGCTCGGGCCGCGGTAGGCCGACTTCAGGAGCGGGAGGGCTTTGCCGTTGAGACCCTCGCCGAACTTGTTCTGCACGGCGATCTCGAGCATCGCCTTCCGCTGCATGTAGTTCTGGACTGCCGCGTTCCGATAGCGCGATGCCGTGATCATTGCTGCGGCCACCGGATCGTCCAGCGAGCCCAGGGGCTGGAACATCCGGCCTGCGCCTCCCACCACGCCGGCCAGCGGCTTCCCGACGATCGGGATATGGCGGAGCGGCTCCGACCCCCGGATGGCCCAGTTGAAGATCGTCCCTGGATTTGCCTTTGGGTCGAACGCGCCCTCGACCCCCAGGTTCTCTATCCACTTCAGCGTGGCACGCCAGTTGCTTATATTATCCGCCGTTTGTTCCTCGGCCTCCTTCGCGAGCCTGACGATCACCGGGTCGTCCGGCGCGAGCCCGCCGATGTTCAACCCGCGGCGCGCGGCGAGGTCGTCGACGGAGAGTCGCAGGTGCGCCGGGGCATTGTCGGCCAGGTCCGGATTCAGCCAGCGGAAGGTCTGGTCCATCTCGTCGGACCAGCCGGAGACGTGCTGGCGCCAGAAGGCGAGTCTCATCGGGCTGTAACGGCTTGCGCGGTTGAAGTCTGGAACGCTCCTCATCGCCGCTTCCGTCTTGTTTAGGGCTTCCGTGATCCCTGGATCGCTGGAAAGTCCCAAACCGACACGCTCGACATCGTGGCGCGTGGACGCGACTGCGCCTTGCTGGAGCGTGGCGATGCGCTCGCGCAGCTTTGCGGCCTTCGCTTCGAGCTGCTCTCGATTGACCGTCCCGACTGTCCGGCCGAAGGCGCGCAGCTCCCGCGTCGCGCCGGGGCGCAGACTCTGTATGTCCTCCAGCGTGCTCTTGAGCTGCCCCTGCAGCCGCTCGGACGAAACCCGGCGGCCGATCACCGCCGGCGACTCCGCCGCGAGCCGGTTCGCGACTTGGATGCGGGAGGCGACTCCGACCTCGCTCGGGAACAGCACCCGCAGAACGAGGCGCGCGGACGCGTACTCCTGGCGGATAGCGTCCGGGTGCGCGAGCGAGCGGAGCGAAAACCGGCCGAGCACGCTACCCACCGTGATCGCCCTCCCCGCGTAGGGCATCAGGAACGTCGACGGCACCAGAATGCTCGACAGGACATCCTCAGTAATGCCGCGCGCCGGATCGGGCAGGAAGCGCAGCGGCGTCGCGGTGATCAGGCCGCGTGCGAGCGGCCGGCCGATCAGGTTCTGTTCGGCCTCCAGACCGCGGAGCACCGGCTTCACGACAGGACGCGCAACGTCGGCGATCCCGCCGCCCAGGTTCCGCGCGCCCTCCTGCAACGCCCCGACGATGCCTCCGAACTGCGCGCGCGACACCGGCGTCGCCTTCGCCTTGTCGATGAAGGTGCGCACGGCTTCGTCCGTCTGCAGCTCCGCGAGACGTCCGCGGATCTTCGCAACGCTCGGCTCCTCGAACTTCGCCAGGCGGTTCGTGGCCGAGATCGTGCTCGGCTGACCGGCGGAGATGCGCTCGAGTAGCTCCTGCGGCCGGCCGATGCCGCGTTGCTCCGCAGCCGCTACCAGGCGGGCGAGCGGGTCGAGGACCTGCGTGCGGGTTCTCTCGCTGGCGCCGAACAGGTGCTGCTGGACGCTCTGGCGCAGCTGCTCGACCTGCTCTGGAGTGATCAGCGGGCTCGGGCTGCCGGTCTCGCCACCGTTTCCCGACACCTGTGGCACGCTCGTCTGGCCGGCCTTGCTCAGCACGAGGTTCGCGTAGTACCGGCCATCCGCGCTCTGGCGGCCGCCCCAGCCGGCGTAGTAGCCCCCCAGCGCCTGGCTGTAGTCGCCGCCCGCCGCGCGCAGCATATCCGCGATGTGCGCAGCCGACGCGTAGAGCGCCGGCACGGGGTCGAAGCGGCCGGCCGACCCGCGTCGCGCGCCGTAGTCGCGGATCAGCTCCGGGTGCTGCTGTAGCACGCCGTCCCACGTCGGGGTCATCCACTGCGCGATCCCGCCGGCGCCGGCCGAAGACAGGCGTCGGCCGTAGATCACGTCGTCGTCCCAGCCCGACTCGACGTCGATCAGGGCAAGGAAGATGGCAGGCTGGAGTCCGTAGCGCTGTGCGGCCCTGACGGCCGTCGCGACGAGGTTGGGGCTGCCCATCTCACCTCGTCGCCGTTCCGAGCAACGTTTCGCCCGCGGAGAACGCCCTGCTCCGGCCCGTCTCGAAGAGGTCGACCAGATCGGCGATCACGTCGGCGCCGAAGAGCGAGCCCATCACCGAGAGCACGGCTGCACGTGATCCCGCTGGCAACTGGCTGATCTCGGCGAATGGCAGGTTCGTGCCCGATGCACCGAAATCGAGGAAGCCTCGGATGCCCTTCAGCTCCTCGGGCGTGATCGTCCGGGCCTCGAGCAAGTCGCGCAGTTCCGCCTCGGTCGTCAAGCCCGACGAGAAGCGCAGCAGGGCGTTCGCAACGCGATCGAGCCCGAGCTGCTGCGCCATCTGCGCCGCGATCGGGTCGCTCGCGATGCCCCGGTCGAGCAAGCCCTGGACGAAGTCGCGCTCCTCCGGCGTCAGCTCGTCGTTCGCGAAGGCTTCGGCCGGGCTGAGCGCGCCCTCGATAATCGAACGCACCTCCGGCTCGTCAATCTGTCTGCCGGTGAGCTGCGTGATCGCGTTGCCGACCTCAGTGAGGCCCAGTTGCAGAGCCACCGACGCGGTCCTGGTGTCAAGCGGCCTCGTACCGGCCAGTAGCTCGTTGATGAACGCCGTCTGCTCCTGCGACCGGAGCGGGAAGAGCGCCTGGTTGAACGTCCGGTCCACGCCGGAGATGTCTTGCAGTAGCGCCGCGATCATCGGATCCGCTGTCATCTGCTGCAGCCGGCTCGCGCGATCAGAGAAGTTCAATTCTGGAAAGGGGAAGGGCTGCAGCCGGAAGTCCCGAATGCGGTCGGCGAATCCCCGCTGCGGCTTCTGCAGCGCGGCCGCGGCGCCGCCGAGTCCTTCGAGAAAGCTCGACCAGAGGTCGCCCGGCAGATCGGCCTCGCTCGCCGGCATGATCGCTCCGTCCTGGGCACGGCGTGGCGAGTCGCCGTTCGTGCGACGCCCGTGCATCAGCACTTCCATGACGGCGCGCGACGCGTTCTCGCGCGTCTCTGGCTCGTCCTTCGAAGCCTTCGGCGCGATGATCGAGCCCGGCGCCAGCAGCGCAAACTCCGTGCCCGCCTCCCCGACGGTGAACAGCTCCGGCCCTTCGACGACGGTCGCGCCCCCGGCAGCCTCGTAGACGCCATCCTTGCGGCGGCGCATCTCGACGACGGCCCCCCTCGCAGCCCCGATCGGCGGGACTGGCGGCGTGAAGCGCTGGACCAGTTCTTCGAAGGTCACGCGCGGGATGTTCGAGATCTGCCGCGCAAGGTCCTCGCGGGCCCGCTGTCCGCCCTCCAGCACCGACTCGACGTTGAACGCGCCGGTCCGGCGTGCAGGGGGAGTCTGGCCACCCGCCAGGAAGAGCAGCCTGATCACGTCGCGCGGCGACTGCGCAGCCTCGGCGATCAGCTCTTGCCGCTCGAGCGTCGGGAAGACGCCTTCGCCGGAGCCGAGCGCCTCCAGGATGGCATCGCGCAGTCCGGCAGGGTCGCCCGCGTTCGCAAGGAAGATCTGCGGCGCGGCCATCCCCAGCGCGGAGAGCGCTTCGCTGAAGCCTGAGCTGATCGATTCCGTGACGCCCTGTGCTCGCTCGCGGGCGCCGGCGCCGAGGGTCAGGTTCAGCTCGGTCATGAGACGTTCGAGCGCGGCCTCGTCTGCCAGCCGCTGCCGGTCGGTCGCGGCCTGCTCGCTCAGTTGGTCAAGCTGCCGCTGCTCTTCGAAGGTGAGGCCACCGGCCCCGCTTCGGTCCAGCTCCAGAATAAACTGGCACGAGAGAACGTCGCCCGCCGCGCACTGCCGCTCGAGCACTTCTCTCGGGGTACCGCCGGTCTCCGTCGTGCTCGTTGCCGTCGCGCCCGTCCCTCGGCCGCGGAGTCCCAGCAGATTCGCGATGTCCCGCGCTTCGTCTCCGGTCGGCGGTCGCTGGGTCGTCGGGGCTCGCGGCGTCTGCTGCCCAGACTGAATCAGGATCGCGTTCACCCGCACGACGCCGGCACCGCGTTGAATCACCTTTGTAACCCGGTAGATGTTCCCATTCTGGGAGAAGGTGCTGCCAACGTCAGCGCCGGGCTGATCTTGGAGGCGGAACTCCGGGCCGAGGCTGGTCTGCGGCGGCGGCGGGGTTGCAACTGGAGGCGGCATCTAGAATATCTCCTCTCCGGCTGGCGCCTGCATGACTCCAGCGGGCGACGTCGGCTCTGGTTGCAGGTACGGCAACAGCGCCAGGCCGTGGGCCCCGAGTCGCTCCAGCGCCATCGCCGCCAGCGGCGTCTGCGGCGACGCCTGAGCGAGCGCGGCCGCTACTTCCTCGTGCGTCATCTCGAAGACGCGCTTCGCGAAGTCGCGCGGCGACACCTTTCGCGTGCCGACCGGCGTCGGCCCGGCGAGCGACGCCTGCAGGTATTCGACGTCCCCCTGCAGAAGCTCGTACAGGTCCTGCGCCAGCAGGTCGAGTTCGTGAACACCTCCGCGCCTGTTCGTGGCCATCAGACGAACGCCTGCGCTGTCAGCGGACGCTCCCCGCCGGGCTGTCGCGCCTCTCCCGGGTTCCTGCCGCCTTGCGGACGCGCCGTCGCCTCGTCACCGTTCTGCGAGAACGCGCCGGCCAGCGCGGAACCGGCTGATCCGATGTCCCCCACCTCCTGCTGCGCCGCGGCGAAGAGCTCCTGCAGCGCCTCAAGCGGCGGCTGCCCGGAGATCGCCCGCTGCTCCAGGTACGCCTGAATCGCCGGCTGCTCCCTGATCCTGTCCAGCAGCACCATGCGGCGTTCCGCCTCCGGGTCGCGCACCCGCGACTCCCGCATCCCGCGCTCCTTCGACCACATGCCGGACTGGACCATCAGGACGTTGTGGGTGTCCCACGCGATCTTGTCCTGCAGCGTCTGGAAGCGGATATCGACCATGACGTCGGAGATCTTCGGAACGTCGCGGGGGGTCAGCACGGTCTCGGCAACGCGAGACCGGCCGCTGCGCTCTTCGAAGACGAGCCCCGACACGCGCACCGGCGCCCGCACGGTGTCCTTCGTAAGCTCCAGGTACATCTTGCCCAGCTCGCCCAGCGTCATCTTTGCCTGGTCGACGCGCGGCTTCAGCACGGCCATGATGCGTTCGGCGACAGCCGAGAGCACGACGCCGGGCGTCCGCGTGCCCGCGAACTGCGGTACCGGCGAAAGCGTGAACCGCTCTGCGAGCTGCACCATCGAGTTGAACAGGTTGATCGCGCCACCGTCCAGCGGCGGAGAGACGAACTTCAGGTCCGAGCCCGGCGGCAGGTCGTGGTGCCGGCCGGCCTCGAAGTCGGTGATCACCGTCTCCGCGGCGGATGCCATCGTGCCGACCGCCTCATGCGTCGTCACGGGCGTCGGCGTGCTGGTCGCGGTCCCCTGCGCGACCAGTGTCGACAGGAACTGGTTCACCCACGGCTCCAGGTATTGCAACGGGTAGAGCACGCTCAGCGCCTGCAGGGTTGGGTCGGAGAACGCCAGCGCGCTCCCCGACGCCCACAGGTAGGGCAGCCGGCCCAGGTCGTTCTCGTACTGGAAGACGTTCCCGCCGATGCGCACGAAGACGTCCTGGTCGGTCCAGAGCTCGTCGACCTTGACGCGCGGCCCCAGTCGGAGGCCCGGCATGATCGTCGGCGTCGGTTCGTCCGCGCTGCGCACAACCTGAATGCTGCCGTTCAGAGAGGCGCGGAGCCCCATCTGCCGGAAGGCGTCCGCCGTCGGGCGAAGGCCCGTCTCGAGCGCGTAGCCACGGCCCCACTCCGACCGTGGCGGCTTGAAGGTCGCCCCGTCGACCACGCGCGTCTTGAACGGGACTGGCGGCGCGGCGCGCAGGTAGTCCTCCACGCGGTCGTTGTACTGCTCGTCCGACTCTTCCTCGTTGCGCTCCGGGAAGTCTGTCCACGCCCGGCGCAGCGTCTTGAACGCAACGAAGCCGTCCCCGATCAGCCCGTCCCAGAAGCGGTAGTACATCGCCGACTGCGACCATCGCTCCTGCCCGTCGAAGCAGAGCTGCAACCAGGTCCGCGCCCGCTGCGCGAGCTCCAGATCCGACGTCGCGACGTGGAACTCGGCACGCTCTTCGCCGGCCACCGCCCCGATCACCGTCTCGACCAGTCGGAAGCTGATCGGCACGCGCACGCCCTCTCCGAGATAGCGCTGATAAGCCTCCGGCGCCTTCGGCTTCAACCGCATGAACCGCTGCTTCCGCAAGCCGAGGATCAGGTTGTCGCGCTCGCGCGACTCCGCCTCGAGCCCCTGGATCGTTCGATCGACCCACGCCTTCACCTGGCCGCCGATTCTCTTCGGAGGAGTCATTGGAATCGGTACCCCGTCACTGTGGCCGTTCGGCGCTGCACGCCGCGCATCCACTGGTGGCGCGTGAAGTAGTCCACGAGCCAGCACCCGACGCCCTTCAGTCCGTCGCAGTCGCGCTTCACCGGCTCGGTCCTGAGCGGCCGGCCGTCGGCGTCGGGGAAGTAGCGCCAGCTCTTCCACTCATGCGCGAAGTGCGGGCACGTCTCGGGGTTGAAGAAGAAGTTACAGCCACCGGTGTGCGGCCGCTCGAGGTAGTACCAGTACCGGTCGATGATCTGGTTCGGCGTCGGCGCCGGCTCCGCCATGCGCAGCTTGAGGCCGGTCTCTTCGTACCAGATATCGAGCGCCGACTTCGCGTTCCCCATCCCGTGCTGGCGCGCCGCCCACGGGTCCATCACGCCGCCGACGACGTTGTCCCAGGCCGGCCGGCGCTTCACTTCGGCGATCACCGACTCGTGCGGCGTCTTCCGCGCGACCACCTCATCGATCACACAGATGTCATCTTCCTGAATCTGGATGAAGTGAACGGCGTAGTGCGACGGGTGCCAGCCGGGATCGATCGAGATCTCAACGGGCAGCCTCTCGCCGTTCGCGGCCAGCGGCATCAGCCGGCGCCGCGAGTCGGCGCAGAACGGCAGCATCCCGCGGCGGAACGTCTTGTTGAAGACGAGCAGCTCCGAAGGCGCGGGTTTACCAAGCACACGGTGCGCAAACGTCGACGGCCGCAACGCCTTGCGCAGCGACGCGATCTCGAGGTTGTCGACGCCGCCGGGGAAGTCCTGCTTGTTCTCGTAGAGGGGTACGGCAATGCTCGAGCCAGACTCTTCGTTCGGCCACGCCTGCCACCGCTCGTACGCCGCCTGAAACCACGGCGACGCATCTTCCAGTGTTCCCGAGAGCCATACGCGGCCGCGGCGCGTCGACACGCGGAGCCGCAGCTTCTCCAGCGGGTCCCGTGCGTTCAGGCCGGCCTCGACGACGAGGATCAGGTCCGGGGCCTCGGAGACCAGCGCGCGCTCGATGTCCCAGAGCGATCGCGTCTCAACGCGGCAGACCGTCTCCATCGTCTTCGGGTCGATGATGTCGATCGAGGACGGGCCCTTCTCGTTGATGCTCACCCGCTTCTTCGTGGTGATGCCGGCGTTCAGGCAGGCCTCCGCCATGTAGCTGAACTCCTTCATCGTGTCCCGGTACTGCGGGCCCGCGATCCAGATAAGCGTCGACACAGGCACCCAAGCCATCGCCTCCATCGCCGTCGCAACGCTCTTGCCGACGCGCTCGGCGCCGGAGCAGAGGACGAACGTCGCCGGGCTGTTGTGGGCCGACGAGAACGAGGGCCACGGGTGGTAGCCGGCGGCGCCACCCCCGATAGTAAGAAGCCGCAGTCTTGACCAGACCGCGGTTCGCATCTCGCTATCCGGGGCACGAAGCCCCACCTCAGCGCGGCGCTGCCAGATCGTCCTGCTGTCGGGTCGGCTCAGTACGGCCAGCGGATCCCGCTCCAACTCCGTCGTCGCCTCCCGCAGCGTGGGTGCGGCCATTTCCAGCATCCTTCTCGATCTTGTCGAAGAAGTCGTCCATCTCGGCTTCGTGCGCCATCGGCGACCGCTCGGCCGGACGTTCCGGGACCCTCCCCTTCGCCTGCTTCAGCAGCAGGTCGGCGAGCTTGTTCACGTCGATCGCGTCCTTTTCGTAGATCGCCCGGATCAGGTCGAGCACCTTGAACGCGCCCTCCATGTCGGCGATCTTGCCGCTCGCGATCGACGTCTTCAAGGCCTGCGCCACCGCCGGCAGCGTCGGCGCGAGCAGCTCGTTCACCACGAGCTCGAAGAGCGCATCGCGCCGGCTGATCGCGTTCGGCGCCGTCATCGCAGTGAGTGGATGACTTCCAGTTGGTCGATGCCGATGTCCCGCGGCAGGACCAGCGCACCGTTCTCGGCCCGCCGCACCACCTGCCCCGAACACCGCGCCCCGAACATCCGGCGCTGCGCGCCCGTCAGAGGCGCTCCGTCGACCTGGCCGTCCTCGAGGATCTTGCAGGCCTTCTCTTGCGACATGTCGAGCTGCCCCGGCATGTCCATCATCTCCCCCTGTTCGTCAGCCACGCGGCACCGCCCCCCGTCCCTCGCCCTCGAGCAGCACGACGTACTCCTCGAGGCCTCTGCCCGACCCCCACCGCTCTTCGCAGTAGGACAGGTGGGCGTTGAACGTCTGCGTGAGCCAGCGGTCGACCGCGTCCGCGCCCGGCCTATTCGGCGGCAGCAGCCCTTCCGGGATCCACGTCACCGGCGTCCGCGCCGCGATCGGCGGCTCCGTACTCTCCGATGCCTCCGGGCTCTCCGGCCCCTCCGGCGTCGTCAGCTCCGGACCCGTCTCCACCGGCGTCCCCGGCAGCTGGTTCCCCGGCTCCTCGCCCTGACCCATGCTTCGCCCTCGCTTTCCGCTCCCGGAAGTCCTCTTCCTTCATCGCCCTCAGCTCCAGGAAGACCTCCTCCAGGCTGTTCGCCGACGGCACCACTTCCACCGCCTGCGCCCCCGACAACCCGAACTGCCGCCGCAACTCCGCCTCCGCCCACGCCCCAATCGCCTGCCCGGACCGCAGCACCACCGGCGCCGCCTCCGGCGTCTTCGTCCCTTGCGTCACTTCATCGCCTCCTGCAAGACTTCCCACGGGCTCCGCCCACCAAACGGCACGCCCGGCGCCCCCGCGGCAGCACCCTCCACCACCGCTCCCGCCTCCGCCCGCTTCGCCGCGCCCGTCCGACGCGAACGCGCCGCCCCCCGCCGGCCACCGAAGATCTCATCGATCGCCGCCGTAAACGGCCCCTTGAACTCTCGCTGTGGCGTGATGAACGGAGTGCCTGGCGGTCGCGGAGGACGGCGGCTGTATCGCGGTGGACGACGGCTGTATGGACTAAGGGGTTGGGTGGCCAAGACCAGTACACCCTCCGAAAAGAGGACGCACCGACCTCGCCGTCATCATAACACCAAACCCACCCTTCCCCGCAAGAGGGAAGGAAACGGGACGCTGGAAGGGCAGCAGTAGTAGCGTGGGGAGCCGAGGGGCCTGGGGTCTTTTGCCTCGGTCCGTCGAAGATCGGCGCTTGGGTCGATATAGACCTCCCGGCCAGACTCGCCGGTCCTGTCCGGCGGTAGACTCAGAGGCCAAGCCAGCGCATCTGGCCATTCGGTCGGTACCAGATACATAACCGCCGGTCGATCCAGCAGCTCCGAAAGGGTGAAGTCTACTTCCTGAATTGCATTTGTGGTAAGGCCTCCCGCGTGGGGTGTGTAAATTGCCCCTAACGTTGTCACCATGTCCCATGACAACGAGGGACAACGTCGGGCCGAAAAAGGTTGTCACCGAAAAGTGCTCTCCCCCCCTCCGCTCACATCTACGATATAGTTAACATGTTAACACATATCGTATCTAACGTTGTCACCCTTGTCCCCGCGTTGTCACCGTTTCTTGAGACAGCGTAGGGGGATGAGCAATAATGGTCATGTTGAATCTGAGGAGCTGGGGGGGGTAGGGGTGACAGGGTGACAGGGTGACAGGGGTTAGTTAATGCTTCGGGAATTGTGTATCTGAATGATAAGGGAGGTTAGCATGAAGGTCGTAGGAGTGGCGCTGGTGCTCGGGGTGGTGCTGGCCGGGTGTGCTGGGGGGTCGGGGCCGGGAGGTGGCGTGGCGCCGGCGTCGACGGTGGACCGTGCGCGGCTGTCGGAAGAGCAGGCGCGGGCGGTGTTGGTGGACGAGGTGTGCGCGATCATGCCGGGGCTGCTGGAGGAGCTGGAGGTGCGCTACGACGGGGATGGCTGGTGGTCGGCGGAGATGGCGGCCGGCGTGCATCCGGGGGCCCGGTTCCGGCTGGATGAGCGCTCGGGCGTGGTGTACCGGGAGAACGCGGCGGCGCGGCTGTTCGCGCGGACGTGCGCGCCGGAACGGCTGCGCTGATTCCTGAACGAGATTTCAGGTAAACTGGCCGGCCAGGGGGCTTGACAAGTCGTACGCTGTCGGAGTAGACTTGTGCTACATAGTAGCAGTTGCCTGGACGGTGTTAGGGCGCCGTCGGGCGAGCGACTGGAAGGAGTGCTTCATGGACAAGCTGGCGTGGATTCAGGAGCGATTGGCTGAAGGGCGAACAGTGTACGTCTGCACGTACACACGGGCGACGAAGATCACCCCGAAGGCGGCGAAGCGATGGGCGGATGCCGGGCTCGCGCTGTTCAAGGTCGATGGCCGGGGGTCGCTGCTGATGGCCCGCGGTAAGCACTACGACTGCATCGACGGCTGCGCGCTGCGAGCGGGGCAATCATGAACAAGCGACGCGCAATTCTGAACCTGATAGCCCTAGATGTGGCCGAGCATGGCAAGCTCTCGCGTGACGGTATCCGGCTCTACGTCGAGAACCGCATAAGCTGGGAGGCCATCCAGCCGTACATCCAGGCAGGGCAGGCCATCTACGACCGCAGGCCCGGTTGCGACTGCGAGGGCGCTTGCAAGATCGTTGACATGCCTATGGCGTAGGGCGTTCGTTGGGAAGGGTGCGCGCCCCGGTTTAGGGACCGGGGCGCGCGTGGACAACAGAAGGAGTGCTTCCGTGTCCGAGAACATTCTACCATCGTGGATCAAGCGCCCGGTTCCCGAGAGCCGGCCGCGTGAAGAGCACGAGCTGATCGACACAACGGGTTTCGATGAGGCAAGGCGGGACATCGACGCAGAGCTGGAGCTCGTCGACGAGCTGCTGCAGTCGCCGCGGATCAATGGCGGCCGGGGCGCCGTCGAAGCGCGCCGGCATGAGCTGGTCGCCGAACGAGCGATCCTAGACGCAGTCGAGGGCTTCCCGCTGGCACCTTCGGCTATCGCCGCGCTCGAACAGGAACAGGCGACGCTGGAGTTTGAGGTCGAGCGCCGGAAGATCGGGTTCAATGGACGCGCGGGCTACACGCAGGCCGCGCTATCCCGGCAACGCAGACTCGGGCAAGGCGCCACGCTCGCAGAGAGTCGTATCGCTGGCGCTCCGGGCGAGCTGGCCGCGCGGCTCGCCATGATCGCGGCGCTAATGCCGGCGCTGGTCGACAGGACATTCAGCGCATGAGCCGCTTCACGGTCAAGCAGCTCGACATCTTCGGCCGGGAGCATGACACGTTCCTTGCCGAGAACGAACGAGACGAGACGCAGGCGCGCTTGCCTGTCAGCGAAGGGAGAACGACGGTGCAGACGTTCGACGTGTACGTTACGGAGCTCTGGACGCGGCGCTACAGCGTCGATGCGGAGAGCGAAGAGGCGGCGATAGCGATGGTCAAGGATCAGGGCGATGACGTGATGGCGGTCCAGCTCGGGAAGGTGCCGGGCATGAGCGTCGGGGACCCGGAGCTCGAAACGACATTCGACCCCGACGGTACCGAGGTCGACGCGAAGGCCCTCTGCTGGACGGTCGAGAAATCACAGCACAACATCTCGCTGCCGACCGAGGTAGCACCGGGGGACTTTGTGGCCGTTGGTGGTGTCGTCGAGTACTACGAAGACCCGGTCGACGTGCTGGCGGAGATCATCGAGGGGCTCGACGCAGGCGGCGAGCAGAGCCGCGCGTTCGCCAGTGAGATCAGGCGCGGTCGCGCGGCCGTCGCGCAGGCGAGGCGGGCGTCATGACGGGCGAGCAGGTTCGAGAGGGGCGCCGGGGCCGGGGCTGGACGCAGGAGCGCCTGGCCTCGGCTCTCGGCGTGTCGGTGGCGACGGTGCAGTCGTGGGAGCAGGGCCGGCGAGGGGTTCCCCAGATGGCCGAGCGCCTGATGCGCCGGCTCGGGCTACGCTGGACGCTCGATACCTAAGTTTCGAAGCGAGGGGCGAAGCGATACTTTTGCAGGCGAGAGTATCGAGGGGTTAGCAGTCGCAGCGCCAGTACGCGCCGCAGGTGGCGCAAAGGTGGCCGTCGGGCGGGTCTACGAGCGCGATCGTGGGGTGCGTGGTGCCGTCGGGGTCGGAGACAAAGGCATCGGGCACGGGCATCCGGAGCGGTGGGTGAAGCGTTTCGCGGGTTCGGCGCTGGTTGTAGGCACGGCGGGCATCATCCAATATGGTCTCGAACCGCTGGCGTTCCGCTAGCAGTTGTGACACCCAGTCCTCGATCGGCGGCAGCTCCGAGGGGATCATCGCGGCGGCTTCCTGTCCTTAGCAAAGAATGCCTCCCGATTGCGCGTGATCCGTTCGTGTTCGAGCTCCTCTGCTCGCTCGTCCCACTCCTCCGGCTTCGGCTTGTAGGCGCGGCAGAAGGGGCAGCTGACGCCATGCTCCGTTCGCCACCAGGTGTGCCGTCCGAAGCGGCAGAATAGACGGCCAACGAGGATTCGTACGCGCGACAGCTTACGGTAGGCAATCAATCCAAGCACCTCCTCCGGAAGAAGAACAAGGGCGATTCCGCCGGAACCGGCATTCTCACGCCCCTGAATCGAAATCTGAGGCCATTAGTAGTGATCCCCAGGGCTCACCCGCACGTGGGCCAGGATCGCGCGCTCTTCGGCCCCTGACATGGCGTAGCGCCGGAGCATCGCCGTGCTCTTCCAGCCGGCCAGCGTCATGAGGTCCGCGTCCCCGCCGCCGCGCTTGCGCCAGTTGTGAGACCACGTGTGACGCAGAACGTGGGGATGGAGGCCGATGATCCCTGCCGCTTGGCCCCGCTCGACAACGATGCGTTGGAGCTGGCTGAAGGAGAGGCGGCCGCCTATCCGCGAACCAATGAACAGCGCCGTAGCGTCGGGCTTGGCGTATTCGTCGCGGACGCGCAGGTAACGGTCGAGCTCGACTGCAGCCTTGGTGCCGATGGGAACGTGGCGGATCGCCCCGCCCTTCGCCCGGCGAACGTGGAGCAATGGTCCTGCCTGCGGTTCGCGTGACCCGCGCTCGCCCCACTGCACGTCGTCAACGTCGAGGGCTAGGAGCTCCTGGCGCCGTAGCCCCGTGTCGAGCATGATTCGGATGATCGCCCGGTCGCGTCGGTCGTACCACGACGTCCCTTTGCACGTAGCTAGGAGCCTCGTGCCTTGCGTATCGCTCAGGACCATCGCCGGCGGTGGCGTCGACTGCGGGCGCTTCATGTTGCGCATCGGGCTGTCCGGGATCTCCTCCTCGTCCTTCAACCAGCGCCAGAACGTCCTGAGATGGTCGAAGCGTGTCTGCGCCGTGCCAGCGCTGCGGGTCTCCTGCTGGTCGATGACGTAGGACTCGATGTGCTCGCGCCGGATAGCGCTGGGGTCGAGGGGCATCCCGCGGTCTGTTAGGAACCGGGACAGGGAGCGGAGGCTCTGCTCGTAACTGGAGAGTGTCATCGGCGAGACGTTGCGGGCGCGGAGATTGCGCAGGTACGAGTCGGCGTAGGAATCGAGCGTTCTCCGGCTCGTGGCTGGCGGCTGGTCTATTATTCCAGGAATTATTCCGTTCATTCTTCGTCCTCCTCCTGTAGCACGTACTGGATACTGGGCCCGCCAGCGGTCTTCTCGGCGCGCTTCTGCAGTCTACCAGCGGCCACGAGCGTTTGCAGGTACGGCTCGAGCGATCGCAGCGTCATCTTCGTGGCGCGCAGCAGGTCGCGCTGCTTCATCGTCCCGCCGCCGGCGCGCACGACGGAGACGACGCGGTCGAGGGCCTCGCGGTCCCGGTCGCGGTCGTTGCTCATGATCTGGCCGACCAGGTCGCGGGCGCAGTCGAAGGCGTAGGAGTACATCTGGATCGCCTGCTCGACGGCCTTCGGGTGCAGCTCGCCCAGCTCGGCGGTTCCCCGGCTGGCCATGATGCCGATCGCGAGCTTGACGATCTGCGTGCCGGCGCGCTGCGACAGGTCGGCCGGGTCCGCGTTCTCGTTCTGCCACGCCTGCTCGAACTTCACCAGCCAGCGCTCGAGCACCTCAATGCCGGCGCCGGCGCTGATCTCGCCCTCGTACTCGGAGAGCTGGCGCAGGTGCTGCACGAGCGAGGCGCGCTGGTGGGCGGCGACGCTGCGGTCGCCGACGTCGTGCATGAAGTGGCCGAAGCTGTTCTCCGGGCGCTTGGCCGTGACGAAGAGCCACCGGGAGATGAAGCCGCCGCGGACGTCCTCGCGCTGAGCGTCCTGGATGAACCAGATGGGCTTTGCGGCCGCGAGGATCGTGACGGCCGGCCGGTGGATGCGGTACGTCTGGCCCATCGTGCGGCGCGTCACGGTCGGCTCAGAGTCCCAGAACTGGGTGATGGTCTCGATCGTGCCGGCGTTGTAGTCGCGGCGGAGGGCCTTCAGCACGGCGCCCATCTCGCTCCAGCGCATGATGCCGGATGGTCGCTCGGAGAGCTGGGAGTAGAGCGCCTCGCGGGTGAAGTCCTGTGGTAGTGGGAGCGTCTCGTCGACCTCATTGAGCAGGGAGATGGGGAAGCCGGTGGCCGTGGTCTTGCGGAGGCCGGAGCCGCCGTAGAAGCAGACCCAGATGGCCGGGTAGACGCGCTCCCAGCCGGCGTCGAAGTAGACGCGGTTGCCGAGCGCAGCGCAGCAGGCGGCGACGGCCGCGTACCTGTGGAACAGTACGGGCGCATCGGTGCGGGCGCTGCAGTAGTCTTCATACGCCTTGACGAACGCCACACGGCCTCCAGCCTGGTGTCATCGGCCTCCTGCCCTCGCGTATCCGGCGTAGCCGTGGGGACTGCGCCGGACGTGCGATCACAGGATCGCTACTCGCCCTCGGGCTTCTCCGGCTCGGTGCTGGGCTCCGGCGCCGTGGGCTCGTCGCCCTGCGGCTCTGCCGGCGTCTCAGGCTGGGCCTGCGGCTCGTCCGCCGTTGGTGCTGGCGTTTCTCCGAACATGGTGGTCTACCTCCTTTCGTCAGTTTCGAGTGGTGGCTAGGTGGGTAGCGGAAGCTGGGCCGCGTCGGGCTCGCGCTCTACGATGCGGGTGTCCTGCTCTTCGCGTTCCCAGACCACAACCGCGCTGGGGAACGGCGCTCCGGCGTTCGACCCGCCGAAGTGGACGCGGCCAGGCAGGAAGCGCACGAGGGTCAACAGCGGATGCGCAGCGATGCGGTCGTAGGCTGCTTCCTTCAGGACGAACCGCTGCCACATCTTCGTGTCGGTGCGAGCTGGGATCAGCGCGACGACGCGCTCGGCATGGCCAGCCTCGACCTCAGCGACCGCCTTCTCAATCCACGCGGGCATCTGGCGACCGTAAGGCGGGTTGCAGTACACCCTTCCACGCCACGGAGCTGCTAGGCCGTCGAGCGCGGGGCACGAGCCGTCGTAGAACACCCCGCCCCTGCTGTGGATGCGGTAGGCCGAGTAGTGGTGTTCTCGCTGGCCGCACGGATCGAGGTCGAAGGGGCCGAACTCGGCGTCCAGGGCGTCGAACAGCGCCTCCGGCGTGGCCCAGTCGGTTGTCAAAGCGACCTTCATGTAGCCTCGGTCAGTCACCTGTCACCACCATGACGTAGCGCCGCGCTTCATCCGACCAGCGCCAGTCCAGCACCCTGTCCGTCAGCGAGAGCACGTCGCCCTCCGGCGCGCGTTCGTAGCGCAGCGCGATCTTCTGGCGGACCGGCTCAGCGTGCAGGTAGCAGGCGTACTCCGCGCCACGCCAGACCATGCGATGCCGCTCAGGGCACCGCGGCGGGCGTACGTCGCTCTCACGCAGCGCAGAGGCGGGCTCGGCCAGCAGGCCGGGGGCCTTGCGCAGCAGCCACGCGACCACTGGGTTGAGCAGGCTGTAGTGTCCGAGCACGGTGTTGCCGGCGTCGGGAGCGGGGTCAACCACGGTCGAGCTCCACCTTCGCTAGCAGGGGCTCGGCGAGGGCCAGGGCATCGTCAATGCGCGGGAGACTAGGGTGTTCCAAATGGAACATCGCATCAACGAACACGTCATGTGCCTTATCGTTGTCTACCCCGTCATCTAGCGCATCGCTGTAGGCGTCCATGTTATCCGTGGCCCACAGCCCAGCAGATGTGACAAGATCATGCCTCGCTCCATCCAGCGCCCGTAGCGCCGCAGCCAGGGCGCGGGCGGCAGCCAGACCATCCGCCGTCGGGCTGAACCCTAAGCGTTCGAGCTTGTGTGAGGCAGGCGCGGTCTCCCACAGCAGCCAGGTATCCGGCCATTCGGGGTCGGCCTGCTCTGCTTCGGCTGCCGCTATCAGCGCCGCAAGCTGCGTGGGGTCAGTCATGGCTCAGGGCCTCTCGTAGCTTCCGAATGCGTGTGTGGCCTGGACACTCACATTGTTCGCCTTGGCCATTCATCTCATGCCAAGAATCGACCGCACGAATCGCGACAGACCAAGGACGACCTTCAGCCTCCAATTCTGCGATGCGTTGCTCCAGAGCGTCTACCTGGAGGAGGAGGCGGCGGCTGAAGTCTATGTCTGATTGCGTCCATTGACCGCCGGGATCGATTCCTTCCGGCAACGGGACCATCTCATTGAGAAAGGCGAGGTGCGCCTCCCGCTCCTCGCGTGTAGGGTGGGTGTGTACGCGGCAGGGATCGTCCGTATCCCCGCCCTTGCCTGTGAAACATGCGGCGCAGAGGTCGAGCGCATCCTCTGGCGGTACGCGGAGCGCCTTCCCGCAGCACCGGCATGGTGTGTCAATCAGGTCGTCACGTGTAGGCTGGCTGTCGGGACTCTGCCGTGTCACCTGGCTCCCAGGCCCGTCGGTGATCACGGTCTCACTCCCCCGTGATAGACCGCAAGCAAGATCGCGGCGTGCTCCCAGCAGATCAGTCTGATGCCAAGACCAGGTATTTCCCACGCATCTATTCCCCGCCGCGAACCCAGGCCGTCGAGTTCGCAGACGATACCGTAGATGCCTCCCTGCGTTATTCGCTTCACGGCCACAGCCCGTGACACTCGGCTGAGAACCGCCAGTGATACCACGAGCCGTAGTCGGCGTAGAGCTGGTAGCCCACGGCGATGTTCGTCGCTGGGTCGTACAGCGCCGCTGGCCCGTCCACCTTGTCCCAGTGGCTCGCGTAGTGAATCTGCATGAGGCCCAGGCTCCCTCCGTTCTCCGCGTTCGGGTCCCCGCTGCTCTCGCACTGGATCACGGCGAGCGCCTCCGAACAGGGCCAGGGGTAGGCGCAGACGAGCGGCTCCCATTGCGCCTCCACTGGGCCGTTCCCCACTGGCGGATAATCCGAGCGCGCAGCCGATGGTGGAGGCGCTCCTCTGTCCTCGAAAGGAGCCTCCACATCGAGGGCCACCGTCCCACGCCCCATAGGCCCAGGGCTAACAGGCCAACGATACACCCAGCGTAGAGTAGTGAGCGCATCTCCAACTCCTTCTATCCCCCACGCAGCATCGGCTAGGGCATTCGGCTCAGGCAAATCTCGCACGACAGCCGCTCCGCTTCGCGGAAACTGCCGCACGAATGTAGCGTGATCGGCCTGATAAGGCGTCTCACCCAGAGTATGAATCGTCTCACGCATTCCTCCTTCCCGCCCGGCGACTCCGGCAGCCGCCGCGACGATCATCGCGGCCAGGACTGCTGAAAGGAGCGACCGAGCTGGGCATCTTATCTGTGTTCTCCGTCGCTAGGTTCGCGGCGCTTGGCGATGTCCACCGTCTCGCCGCGAAACGTCATGCTGATGCCCGTGATGCCGCCCGGCTCGTCCACGAGCTTCTGCATCTCCCGCTGGAACTTGCGGACGGCGCTCTCAGCGACCGTCGGCCTCTTGCGCTTTCGCGTTCCCATGCTTCCCTTCCCTTCTCCCGCTAGGCGGGCTAGGTGGCTGGCTGGCAGGGGCTTCGTGCGAGGCCCACCCCTGATTCGGCCCCTCGCGGCCTCACAACGGGTACTCACGCGCTTTCCCCGGTGTTAGCATCCTCTCCGGCCCCTACGTAGGACGCTGGGGGTTCGTCCACTCGGCGCAGCGCCAGTCCGCCAAGTTCATAGTGATCCTGCTCATAGTCCGAGGCGGCTGCGATCTCTTCCTTGCTTGGCCTATACCACTCGAACTCCGGCGTCAGACCGTCCGGCACCCTGTACCACGCTGATACCCCCGCTCCTTCGCAGTCCGTCTCAGATAAGACGCGGCACGGCACGATCATCGGCGTCGTTCCTTCGTCAACGTCTACCGTGACGGCGCGGTGTCCGCATTCGGGGCAGGTGTAGGTGTTGATCGCGCTCATCGCGGCATCTCCTGATCCCCCAGGTCGCCGGGCAGCGGCTTCCCTGGCCGGACTCCGGCGTCTTGCTTCCCGTGCCACGGAACTCCCACGAGGCGGCAGTCCTCGCGCAGCGCACGCACCCATGCGAGGTCGAGCGGGCGATGGTGCGGTCCCGACTCGCCGCCGACGATAACGAGGTCGAGGCGGGGCACGAGCACCCTCATGCGGCCGCCGCTGTCCCCTCTGTCGCAATCTCCGCCGCAGTATTCGTCATCGTGTGGTTTGTGCAGCACGTTGGGTTCCCTGCCGCCACACTGCGTACAATATGGCCCGCCGCGTCCTGTCGCCTTCGCCAGCCCTTCGTCCCACTTGCCTTCAAAGGCGTGGTGTATCCAGTCGCCGTCGGTAACGGCTTCTAGGTATTGGTCGAAGTCCACCGGCCCCAGGGCAGGCTCGTAGCTCACGAACCGCCGCGCCGCAGGCGTCTCCAGCAGCAGCGGGATACGCTCGTCTGCCGTCTCCTGGTCTTCCACCGAGACGCCCAGCATGACGTTGGGGCAACCCGTCGGCGCTACGTCGCGCGGCAAGTCGTACTCGCGCTCGAAGGCCGATTGGAACCAGCCGATGTGGAACTGGAAGTCCTCGTCGGTGAGGAGGGCGCGCATCCGCTCGGGCCGCTTCGTGAGCAGCATGAACGTGTGCCAGTGGCACGCCGCCATCACGCCCCAGATCATCTGCAGCGCCTTCACGTCGATGTCCTCGTGGCACCAATCCGTCATGTCGCACACGAAGATGCGGCTCGGCGTCTTCAGCCGCGCCCACGCCGCGAACTCCGACTCCCTGAGCTTCCACGTCACCCGCCCGCGGTTCGCCTCGGTGTACGGCACGCCGTTGCCGAAGCGCAGGTTCAGCGTCTCGGCGTAGCAGTTGCGGCACCCCCGCGATACCTTCGTGCAGTACCAGCCGCGCTGCCCGTCCGCCTCTGCGTAGAGGGGGTTCGAGCTGTAATCGCACCAGGAGATGCTTGTCCGCTGCATCACCACTCCCCGACCTGGCCGACGGGCTGGAGGTCCTTCACGGGCACGGGCCCCGCGCACGTCGCGCACCGGCCCTCGTGCTTGTCGAACTCAGCCTGCGACGTCAGCCGGCAGCAGCACGAGCACACGCACGGGTGCTCGCCGTGGATCGTCGGCATCGGTATCTCCTCTTCCCACTGCGCGAGCGCCGGCTTGTGCGCGCACCCGGCCGCTTCCTTCAGTTCCTCGAGAGCGAGCCTGTCCCCGCCGTCACCCAGGAAGTCGAAGGCGTCGCCGTGCGGCGGGGCCTCGTGCCACGCGATCACGCGCCACGGTATGCCGAGCTCCGTCAGCGTGGCCCCGACACGCTCCATGAGCTGCTGCCCCTGGTAGCCCTGCTTCTTGCCTTCCGGCGGTGGGTCCGCGTCCGGCCAGAGGTACACCACGCGCCCGGCGAGCGCGCGCAGAGCGGCCGCGTCCGGCGTGGCACCGGCGCCGCAGATCACGCCGACGGCCGGGACGCCGATGCCCTTCCAGAGCGCGTCCGCGGCCTTCTCGCCCTCGCAGACGATGATGGCCGAGCGCCACGACGCGATCTTGTGGGCGTTGTAGAGCGGCATGGACCCGATGGGGCGATCGCCGAGGCTCATGGTCCCGTCCGGCAGCTCCCAGTAGAAGCGCTTGCCGGGGTCGGTGCGCACGTGGACCGCGACGAGCACGCCGTCGACGTCGCGGATCTCCCAGCGCGTCTCGCGATCGCGCGGCGGGCCGGTGGGTTCTCCGGCCCAGAGCTTGCGTGCCTTCAGCACGTCGATGACGGCCTCCTGGTCGCAGGAGGCGTGGCAGTGTACGACGACGGGCTGCGTGGTGCCCGCCCTCACGCTGAGGCTGGGCGTGCGGTCATCATGGGCGGGACAGTGAGTGATCCCGTGGCCGCGCTGGGCGGCCTTGCCGCAGGCGCAGCCGGAGCGCCCGCAGGAGAGGGCATCGAGGATCGACATGGCGTTCACGACACCACCCGCATGAGCTGGGTGCCGATGTAAAGCGTGTAGGCTGGGGGGATGGCCTGGCTCATACCGTCGCGCGTCATTGCCGGCGTTCCCATCAGCAGCCGCGCTTCGTCGCGGTTCGCTGTCCTCATGCGCTGGCCAAGAAAGCCGGCAGAGCCGTGGCCGTAGACGCCAACCGCCACTCCGTTGTGCTGGCAGGACGGTGCGAGAATCAGCACGTTGCTCTCGAACAGCCGATGCCGGCGCAGGTAGCCGCGGTCGCTTCGTAGGCCAAACATCGAACCGCAGAGCATAAACACGGTTTCCAACGGGGCGCCAGGCACGTTCTCGATGACGTAGGGCTTGCCTGCGGCGCAGAGCCGAGCGCGGAGCGGAGCGATCAGGTCGGCATGCGCCCTCGCGTTGTGCAACGACTTCATGACGCTGAACGCCTGGCACGGCGGGCTCGCGTGGATCACGTCGAAGCCCTCCAGTGGGTACGTCATGGCGTCCGCCTGAATGAACTCGAACGGGTAGTGCGGCTGGGGCAGGTGATCGACGCCCACGACCTCGAAGCCCGCACGGTGGTAGCCCATCGCTGCCCCGCCAGCACCACAGAACAGATCGAGTAGCCTCATAGTCGAATCTTCCCGTGCCTGGCCTCTCTCTGCCGGCCATCGTCCGCGATCGGCTCCGCCACGGTGTCGTAGAAGACGAACCCGCAGAGGCATTGCCGATCGCCGTCTTGGTTGATGCTCATGAGAACGGGGTTGGCTCCGCACTTTGGGCAGCCACGGCTTCGCGGTTCCGGCGCTTGTGCTCGCGGTGCTTCGTGTTGCGGGGGTCGCACTGGCATTCGTCGCACCACATCGCGCGACCGCTCGCTTTTGGGCGTGGCTTCGGCGGCTCGCTCTGCGTCTCTCGTTCCGGCGCTTGCTCAGGCTCAGCGGCGACGGTCTCCGGCAGCGCCATCGGCTCCGGCGCGGTCGGCGCGCCCGTGATGAACGCGAGGACGCTTGTCAGGTCGTCCTTCGCGCCCTCCATCTCGATTACGCGAATGCGAATGCGGTTGTTGTCGGTCATCCTTGCCTCCGTCTCCATGCTTCCTGCTCGCGGCCCATCGCGTTGTTGAGGTATGCGGCGAATCGTCGCGTTACTGTCACAAGCATGAGGAGGGCACGTATTCGGATTCGCCATCCCAACGACATCGGGGGATCGAGACTGCGCCCAGAGGCAAGACGATCCCATAGGGCTATCTCGTTGTAAAATGAGTCGAAATTGCCCTTCACGTGCTGATACCCCATCCGCTGGAAGCGCATTTGATGGCGGGGCATCTACCCCTGCCTCCTACGAAACTCCGCGATCAGCAGCGCCTCTGCCCGTCCCTGGTCGCTCCGCCGTCCGAGATCAACGCCCGGGAAGAGCCGCTGCGCCTGCAGGTACGATGCGTTCTTGTCCTTGCCGTCCTTGCCCACGCCGTCGAGCATCACGCCCTTCCAGCGCTGAGGCGTCACGACCTCGAAGGGGATCGCGAGCGCCGTCAGCGCCATGAGGTAGATGCCCTTGCCGTAGCCGATCGACAGGCTCGACTGCGCGCTCTGGCCCGGCCGCGTCGACACGGCCTCGATCGCGGCGACGGCGTGGCCGGCGTGGCGAAGCAGTACGAGCACGTCTCCAAGGATGTACTCGCGCCGACGTCCCTTCCCCTTCGGTACCCACATCGTCGGCGCGTCGTAGACTTCGGCGCTGTAGCCCTCGCGCAGGATGGCGATGGCGCCCGAGAGGCCAGGGTCGATGCCTATGACGTTCATGCCGTAGCTCCCGCGGCGGTCAGGCGCGCGAGAACCTGTGACTCGACGGCTGAAACCTCGTCCTCCTCAGCGCCATGCGGTTGTAGCTCACGCTCGACGCCATTCCTGACGCCGGACTTCATGCCATGTCCGCCCTCGAGCAGGAGTCCGGCCTTTCTTAGATCGCCAGCGGCTTGCTTCCAGCGCTGGTCGGTGCCGCCGCCCTGGCTGCCGCTGAGCGCCCTGGAGATTTGCGAGACGGGGCAGTATCTGTCCTGGCCGATGAGGTACTCGATGAGCGTTAGCGCGTCGGGCGTTAGGCTGCCGATCTTGTCCATGAGGCGGTCGCTCGCCTGCTGGAGGTACTTCTTGCGGAGCGCCTCCGGCGGAGCAACCTGAGCAACGCCGTTGCCGCCACCGACGGGTATGCGCGCGAGCACTTCCTGGACGATCGCCTCTTGGTCGACATGGCCCACGGCACCGCCGGTTCCGTTCGAGCCGAGGAGCTGCTTGATCTTGCGGAAGCTCTCAGCATCCACCTTGCCCGCTCGCACCTCGGCGGCGAGCCGCTCGTTGTGCTCGGTGGTCTTCTTCAGCTCGCCCTCGAGGTCGCTGACCTTGTTGCGAAGCTCGACGAGCTCCTGCCAGCCAGGCCCGCCCTTCGTTGCAGGACCGCTCTGCTCCTCCTCTAGCTCTTCCGGCTTTGCCAGCCGAGCGCGCAACGCTGTGACGTCGGGCTTCGCCTGAATGAGCTGCACTTCGCCAACCTGCGCCGTCGCGCCGCCGTGGAAGGTCCGCCGCTCACGCACCCGGATCGTCGTGAAGCACTTCAGTTTCTCCGGCGACCACACGAAGGCCGTGCCGTCAGGCAGGCGCGGAATGCGGGTCTTGAACTCCTGCAGCCGCGGCCAGTCGTCCTCTTCCAATACGCCCTCGAACATGTCGAGCAGCGCCTTTCGGTCCTGGGGACCGACGGTGCGAAGGGCGATGAGCGTGTCGAGCTGCGTGAGCACGTCCTTCGCCACGGCCGCGCTGCGCTGCGAGATGAGCGTGACACCGAGGCCGCGGTTTCGGCCCATGCGCACGAGCCGCTCGACGGACTCGTAGACTTCCTGCATCTCCGGCCGGCGGGTCTGGGGGACGAACTCTGTCGCCTCCTCGATGAAGACGTGCCGGGCGCACGTGTTGCGGTTGCGCCGGTAGAGCTCGCGGCAGAAGTCGCGTGTGAACTGGCGCCACGCCGTCTTCGACAGCTCGCTCAGGTCGACGATGCAGGAGATGTTCTCCTCGACGACCGCGAGCGCAACGGCCGCGCCCATGTCCCGTTCGATGGGCACGTCCCCGTGCTCGCCGCCGAAGACGACGATCGGGTAGCCGCTCCTCTTTCCGTCCGCGTTCGACCGAAGGCCGTAGTGGACGCCGACCGGGTCCAGTACGATGAACGGCATCCCGCGCTCAGCGAACTCCTCTTCGATGACGCCGGCGGTGTAGGTCTTGCCCGCGCCCTTCTTCGCGAGGATCGCGATCGTGTGGGTGAGCACGTCCTGGGGCAGCTCGAACGGCTGTCCGTCCTCCGTGGTGCCGATGTTGAGTCCGCTGGTCATAGGCGTACCCCTCTCGTCATGGGCTGGCCGCGCGTGCCCCTGCTCCCGCTCACCGGTGGCGGCTCCGGCGCCGCCGCCCCCAATGCCTGCTCGATCACGTGACCGCAATAGAGGCATTGCTGGTAGGGCCCGTACCAATCCTCAGACCGCTCCATCGCGTTCCGCGATCGACACCGTGGACACGGTGGCATCGGGAGCTACGCTTCTTCGGCGACGGCGACCGGCTCCAGACACGCCGCGATGACCGCCCGCGCGACGTCGGCGGTGATCCCTTTCGCGTGCCAGTTGCCTTGTTCGTTCACCGCGCCCGGCACGCTGCGCAGGAGCTTCGCGAAAGCGGGGACCCCGTGGGCCTTCTTGTAGTCCGCCACCGCGTTGTGCGCCTGCTTCTGGAGCTGCTCGAGGTCGGCCTCGTCTTCGGCTGGTGGCTCTTCGACGGCTACCGGCTCCGCGATCGGTTCCTCTTCCGGCTCCAACGTTGTAGGAGGAGAAATCGGAACCGGCGGCGGCTCGATGTCTGCCTCGCCCTCTTCCGTGAGCGTCGGCTCGATCGGCGGTAGATCGGTAACGTCGACGGCCTCGCCTTCGATGATGCTCGGGTCGTCGTCCGGGAGCATCTGCGCTGTCTGGTCGATCGCGGGGAGCTGTGCGAGCGCGAGGATGGCGTCCGGCGCCATGATGCGCACACCGGTGCGCGTCGCCGTCCACACGAGCATCTGCTTCGGGTACTTCTTCCAGTTGACGCCAGTAGCCAGGTCGGCACGCTTCGCGTCCTCCATCGTCGCTTCGAAGACCTGCGAGCGCCCCTTGTAAGTGACGCGTACCTTCGCGCGCTCGGTCGTGCGCTCGAGGATCTCGACGCCGGCGTCCGGGTCGCGCGCCTGCATGAGCCCGACCTTGAGCTGCGTCGAGGTCTCCGGCCTGCCCTTCACGACGTAGATGTGCGAAAGCGCGGCCATCGGTTGCACGCCCAGCTCGCGGCCGTAGAGCATGATCACTGCCGCCTCGCCCGCCGTCATGGCCCTGTCGCCGATCTTGGGCAGCAGCGATTGGCCGGCTATCGCGGTGCCCGCGATGGCCTTGATCATCGACAGCTCGTCGCTCGTCGGCAGCAGCGCGGCCGGCGGCTGGACGCGGTAGGGGACGATCGCCCGGCTGTTCTCGTCTCCGTTCATCGTGTGCTCCTTCCGTGATGGTTCTAGGACGTTTCGCGCGTGCCAACAGTGGCCGTGCGTGCGGTAGCCCAGGCAGTTGCAGACCGCGTTCGGCGGCTCCAGGGTGTAGATCGTCTTGTACTCGCGGTCGGACGTACGCGACTTGAACGTGCGCTCGCGAACCTGCCGCCGCCGGGCGTCACGCCGGCGTTCGCTGGTACGCTCACGCTGTCGGGTGTCCGTTGCCATCGTGGGTTCATGCCCTTGCGGCGATGCCCTCTTCACTCACGGCCTGGACGCCGGGGATATCGAGATCGCCCTTCATGGCGCGCGCGAGATTGTTCAGAAGCGTCATGTTCGGCGCGAGCAGCGCTGTCGCCTGACTGCCATCGGCAACGGCTTTCACCAGCGCCGCCAGGTCCGTGACCTCCGCACGCCACGTCACGCGCGTCGTGATGCCCGGTGCTGCCGGCGCCGGTGCCGTGACCTCAAGGGTCGGCACGTTTTCCGCCCGCTGTTCCAGCGTCTCCGCGCGAGTTTCCTTTCCCTTCTCCCTGGCGGCCTCGGCCTGCTTCCGCAGGCGTTCGCGCTCCGCCTCTTCACGCTGGCGGAGCTTCTCCTGCGCCTCCTGGCGCTGCCGCTCGCGGTCGCGGCTGAAGGTGAGCATCGCGTTCTTGATGGTCAGCTCGGCCTTCGACAGCCGGTCGGTCGCCGGCTTGAACAGCCCCAGCACCCGCGTCTTCGCTTCGTCGAGCGGGCGAGTGACCGACTTGCGGAGGGACTCCATCTGCTTCTGCTGTGCCTTGATGGTCTGGAGCAGCTCGGCACTCGCCCCATATTGGATGTCGCTGGTGATCGTGAACTGTTCCGCCGACGCCAGGAGCGCGATGCTCTCCTCGTCAGCCCGCGCCGCCACCTGAGAGGCGGCTTCTATGGTCTCGGTGATGTCGGTGGTCATCTCTTCCTCCTAGACTTCAATAGTTTCTGTGCATCCTCTAGCGTGATCTCGTTCGTGTTTGCCTCAACCTCGGGCGCCCGGTGGGCCCAGTCTTCGTCCTTCGCAATCGCCTTCGCCTGGTCGCACCACGGCCGGGCGTCGCAATACCCCTGGCAGCGACGGCTCACGCCCGGCACATGCTCGACCCGTCCCTTGCCCGTGTCGTCGTTATCGTTCAGGAAGAAGATCGCATCCTCCCCACCGCCACCCCGCGGCGCTTCCGCGCCGAAGACGGCCGTTGCGCGCTTCGCGGGCCTGCCGCCCTTCGTCGGCAGGTAGACCTTCCACTCTTCGCCGTGATACCAGCGCTCCTCCGGCGAACACGGGGGCCAGCGGTGGTGCTTGCGGGCGTTCTGGTGCAGCGCGACGCGGCTCCCCAGGTAGCTCTGCGCCTTCTCCTCCGACCAGAGCGGCAACGAGTAGCGAAACGATGGCGCCGGCGGGTAACGATCGCCGGGCGACTCCGCCGCCTTCTGCGCGCGGTCGGCCTTCCAATCGAAAGGCAGGAACGGTATCACCGCAAGGCTCGTCACGTCGAAGCCGTGCCGTCGGAACAGCTCGGCGTACAGGTTGAGCTGCGCGGCCCACTCGCGATCGCGGCTACCGTGGACGATCGACCAGACCGACGTCACCTTGTAGTCGACGACCGCGCCCTCCTGGTCGATCCCGATGATCTCGTACAGATCGGCCTGGCCCGTGACGCGCCACCCCGCCACGTCCATGAAGAGGCGCTCTTCCGCGAGCACGTTCTCGGCCGCGAGCGCAGCGCGCTTGAGGTCGTTGTGCACGGCCTGCCCGACGCGACGCCGGATGAGTGAATAGTCGGAGGCGTCGTACACGATCTCGTGGTCGTGCAGCCGGCCCAGCTCCAGCACCTGCGGCGGCTGGATCAGCTCCGTGACGCTGATGTCGCCCTGCCGCGGCCCGTAGGCGTCGTACGACAGCCACGCCATGACGGGCGCCGGGAGGTTGAACCTGTTGGTGAGGATCAACGCTCCTCCTCGTACGGCTCGTAGTGCGGAACGTCGGCGGAGCGCGCGAGCACGAAGTTGAAGGTGCGGGCGATGAAGGAGGCCGCGATCTCGGGGCGTTCGGAGTCCCGCCGCTCCTTCTCGAAGGCCTGGTGCGCCGTGTCGATCAGCTTGTAGCCGTGTTCGAGGTACGCGTTGGCCTTGCGCGGGCCGCACGTCTTGACTTCGACAGCCCAGGTGAGATCCATCTCCATGTCAGCATTCCTTTCACGGCAGCGTCTGCCCGTCAAATAGAGCCCGCCGCGCGAGGGCCTCGCGCCCCACGTCGTAGAGCGTGTAGTAGGCCCCGGCGATGCAGGCCATCAGGAACACGTGTCCCCGCTCGTTCAGCTCGCGGGCGAACTGTCGCCGGAGTTGCGACATTCGAGCGAGGCGGCGCGCGTAGAGCTCGGCTACCTCGTCCGGCGTCAGGTCGCGCAGCGTCAGGGTCGACTCGTTCATCTACGTCTCGAACTGGCAGTTGCAGTGGCACTCGCACTCGCAGTCGGGGCGATCCGGTTCGTCCTCTTCCCAGCAGGCCGCGCAATCGTCGTTGTCGGCGCATGTGCAGCGCCCCAGCCAGCAGGCGGGCTCCATGCGCGTCGCGGAATACGCCTCGGTGACGACGAGCGTGTCGTGGCCGCAGTCTGGGCAGCCGTCTTCGCGGACCCGGCGCGCGTAGTCGCGGGTGCGGGTGCTCGGTGACGCGCCCTCGGTGTAGGAAGGATCGCTCATCGCGCCACGTATTCCCGCCCGGCGTCGGTCATGCTGTATGTCCTGATGCCGAGTCGGTAGTGGCGCTCTACGAGTCCGAGGCGGGTCAGCGTTTCCATCGTCCGTCGTTGAACGCCGAGGGGCGCTGTAACGTGCTGAGCGTCGAAGCTGACCAGCTTCCGCGCGGTGCGCAGCAGGGCATCCTTCTGCGCCGGGGTGATCGTCCCTGTAGTCACGAAGATGCGTGCCCTTCGCGGATGCGCTTCCTCTGCTGGCGCCGCGGCTGTACCTCGTAGCCGTCCACGGACTGCGGCGTGACTTCGATGCTGTACTGTTCGCCGATCCAGAAGCGGGTCGGCTCGTCGACGGTCGGAAGCGCTTCCTTGATGACGCTGTCCGCCTTCCTGAACGCCTTCGCCGCTTCCTTGTTCTCGAGGTAGGTCTCGATCTCCTCTACGAGATCGAGACGGTCAAGCGGCTTATCCTCGAATCCCTTCTGGCCGCCGTCCGTAACCTTCGGCATGGGCGTCTCCTTTCATTGAGAACGCCCACCCTGCGACGGACCGGCGAAGGCACCTGAGGAGGCATGCCGAAGACGTCGCGGGGTCAGCGGGGAACAGCACCGGCGGCGTCCCTGCCGGCCCATCGCAGGATGGGCGTTGCTGCTGGGTGGTGTCGGGAGCGCCCCGGAGGAAGTCGAAGACCGGGGCGCCCCCTTGCGACTCGGGCGTCGGAGGGGGAGGATTCCGGCGCTCCGAGGGGGCGCGTTCGCTGATCGCTCTGAGCCGTGGCGGCGACTCGAACGGGAACGCGGCCCCTCGGAGGGTCGGACCTGGTGTTCGCTTCCCCTTACCCTGCCTATTTAGCAGGGCAAGGGGTGCGGTCATGGTCTCTTTGGCCTCCAACATCGTGAGGCTATTCTAAGAAACTTCCTATCCTTTGTCAAGGGGCTTGGGGAGGAAAGTAGGAAATATCTTGACAGGCCGTCCTGGACGCCCTAGAATACGTGGTGTGAAAGCTTACGCACGGCTCCTATGCGAGCGCGTCGACGGCCATGCCGTCGTAGACGTTGCGAAGGAATGGGGTATCCCGCGCTGGGTGCTGGATGATGGGATCAGCGGCAAGGTGAACGCCCCCAGCGCGAAGTACCTGCCCGCCGTGGCGCGCGGGCTCGGCATGACGGTCGAAGAACTGCTCGCCAAGCTCTCCCCGCAGGAAGTACCAGCGACATGACAATCCGCGCCTCGGCCAGTGAGCGCTTCTGGGCCAAGACTACTTATCGCGGGGATGGGTGCATCATCTGGGGTGGCGCTACCGGGGGCGGGGGGTACGGACTCTTTACGTTCGAGGGTCGCCTACAGCTTGCCCACCGCGTTGCGTGGATGCTGGAGAAGGGCCCGATCCCTGTTGGACTGACTCTCGATCACCTGTGCAAGACGCGCCTGTGCGTAAACACGGAGCATTTGGAACCCGTGACTGCGCTTGAGAATATTAGGCGGGCCAACGTCGGCCGCCGTCTCACGAGGTGCCGAAAAGGCCTGCATGAAATGTCTGGCGCTAACATCTACATCTGGAAGAATCAGAGGATGTGTCGTTCGTGCTTCCTAGAGGCCAATAGGCGCTACGGCAAGACCTACCGTGAACGGCATCCAGAGATCGAGGCTGCACGCTGGAAGCGAAAGCAGGCACGCCGCAAGGCGGCGGCGGCGCACATCGTGGAGGTCTCTGCTTAGATTCCTACGCGGCCTGATGAGCCGTGGCGGGATCGCTTCCGGCTCTACGAGGTCTCGCAAGGACGCGCCCGCTCCACCGCCCGCGCCTACGTCTACGACGCCGCGCTCTACCGCCGCTGGTGCTTCGCCCACGGCCTCGACCCCGATCATGCCTCCCGCGATGATCTCATGGCCTACCTCGACGAGCACCGCGCCCGCTACACGCAGGCGTCCGTCGTCCGCCGCCTCGCCGCGATTCGCGCCTACTACGCCTGGCTCGGAGGGCACGATCCCAGCGTGGGCATTCGCCTGCACCAGCCCACCGATCCTGTGCAGGCCCCGTTCTCCGAAGATGACCTCCGGCTGATCCTCGCCGCCTGCCGCCGGGTCCAGGACCGGGCGCTCGTCCAGGTGCTGATCGACACCGGCCTCCGCCTCGGCGAGCTCGTGTCCTTCCGACTGCGCGATGTCGACTGGGGAGCGGGCAGGCTCAGGGTGCGCGGGAAGGGGGACAAGGTGCGATTGCTGGCGTTGGGCGATCAGTCGCAGGCAGCGCTCCGGCTCAGCATGGACGGACGCGACTACCCCTGGTACTCGCAGCGCCGCCACGGTCCCCTCACCGGCGACGGCGTGTACCGCCTGATGCGCCGGCTAGCCGCCCGCACTGGGCTCCACGTCCACCCCCACCGCTTCCGCACGACGTTCGCGTGCCGGTTCCTCGAACGGTCGAACGGTGACGTGGAATCGCTGCAGGTGCTGCTGGGCCACAGCAAGCTCGAGACCACGCTGCGGTACACGCGCTGGGGCCGTGTCGAGCGCGCCCTCGCCCAGCAGCGCCGCGTCGCACTAGGCGACAAGCTCTAACGCCCGTGGATTTCGATCTGAGGGCCTTAGAATGCCGGTTCCGCCGGAGGCGGCTCCGCGATCAGTAGCATCTGCCAGCCGCAGGGACAGGCGTAAGTGCCGGGCACAGGGTAGCGCCGTTCGTAGCCGCAGTTGCGGCGCGAGCAGCGGTATAGATAGTCGGGCATCCTTAGAGAATCGCTGGCCCATCCGGGATCGCGAGGAACGTCTTGGCCGCCTCGCCCGTCAGGGCGATGGCTTCCTTCGGCAGCAGCCCCGCGTCCTGCCGCTTCCTGAGCGTGGTCCCGTTGAAGACGTAGTGCTTGACGATGCCGTTCGCGACGTAGACGAAGTAGCCGATGGGCCGTCGTACTCCGTAGAGCTTCATCTCGTGTTCCTCCACTGGCTGCGGCAGCTCGTGCGTGAGCCGCGGCAGGATCTCGTACAGGTACCGGCCGGGACAGGCCGTCGCGTTCAGGCCCGAGAACCGCGAGTAGTCCCGGTGGCCGCACACGGCCTGGCCGCAGACCGTCGCGGTCCCGATGTTCGGGAAGACGCTCTTCAGGTGCGCGCCCCACGCCTGCAGCGCCGGCAGCCACGACGTCAGGTCGATCGGGAGCTCGAAGTTGCCCTGCAGCGCCGTCGCGATCCCCGACACGTTGAAGTAGTTGTATGGGTAGGGCTGGCGGCCGTCCTCGCCCGCGGTGTGCGCGCCGGACCGGTCGTACCCGCGGCCTTCGCAGAACGCGATGGCGCTGCCCGGCATGAGGAACCCGACGAAGTTGTACGGGGTGTCCGCGCCCAGGTCGGGGCGGATGTTCTGCAAGCGCTGCGCGCCGGCCTTTACCTCGTCGGCGCTCTCCCAGACGCTCTTCGTGACGTCGGTGTCGACGACGACGGTGTGGTGCCGCATGTCGTAGACGCGGCGCTCGCGCGGGATCAGCGCGTAGCCAGCCTCCGGGCCACCGAGCCGCGGCAGGTCAGCTCGCGCGCCCCAGTCTTCGCGTTCGAGCAGCACGACGTTAGGAGCGATCTGTTTCATGTCAGGGCCACCTCCAACGCCCAAAGCAGTAGGCAGTGCGCCTCCAAGAGCATCAGCCCAACGAAGACGCAGGCGGGCATCACGCAGGCTCCGGCGTCCGGCGCCACGACTCCGCGAGCCGCTGCGCGGGGTCGACCTCCGACGCGATGAACGGCTCCGCGTCGTTGTGCTCCCTGATCTGCCCGAAGTGCCGCTGCATCGCGGGCTGGTCCAGCGGCGTGAGCTCCAGCCCCTTCGCGCAGAGGTCGTCGATGTCCCGCATGTGCTGCTCGATGGCGTCGAGAATCCCACCGATCGCTTCGCCCTGTTCCTGTGTTGCCATGTCCGTGTCCTTTCGCTATGCCGCGCGGGGCTTCTATCTGGGCCGGTCGGCGTAGCCCTCGACGCCCAGTCGCATCAGGAGTGCGCCGACGAACGGCGTCATGCCGGCGAGCACGATCTGCTTGGCATCGTCGGTCTGCGACCAGGTGGTGAGCGCCGCCGCCGCGCCCACCAGGATCGCGGTGAGCAACGCCCGGCCCGCTGCCACCTGCCAGGATGTGCCGGTAACGAGGTACTTGCTAGTCTCCATTGCCGTTCCTCCGTCTGAATATCCAGGCTAGGTCTACGATCTGCGCGCCGAACACGCCGCCCATGATGGCGGCCCGGACGAGCACGGCCTGCTCCGATGTGAGCGCATCATCCTGCACGTAGCGCAGCACGGTAGCGGCGTACACGCCCGATGCGGCGATGGCGTGAGCGAGCCGGAAGCCCAGCATCCACCACGCCACCGGCGGCCGCGGCGACGGCAGCCGGCCGTACTCCCGTACCCACCAGGCGAGTGCCGAGAGCCCGACAACGGGACCCGGCCAGTAGGTCAGCAGCTCAATGGTCAGGGCGTCCATGCGTTTCCCTTCTAGGTAGCCGTTCGAATTCGTTCAGCTCCTGCCACAGCGCCCGCAGCCGCAGGTCACTGGAGCGTTCGTGCTCGGGGTCGTCGCCGGTGCGCCTCAGATGCCAGATGCGGACGATGACCATCAATAGCGAGATCATGACTTTCTCCGCGCGAGCTGCTCTATCGCGTCCGCCAGCCGGTCGATCTTCCGGCCCAGGGTGTCGAGCACCATCTGGAAGGCGCGTAGGAACACGAACGAAACGAGCGCCAGTGCGGGCACCTGGATCGCGACTTGCAAGATGGCCTCCATTAGGTCACGGTGTCCCCTACGCTAACTGCTTCCGTTCCCGGCTCACACGAACCTGCCCCTGCGCCGCTGGCCCGTCGGAGCCGTGTAGTCCACCGTGACCTTCGGCTCCGCGCTGCCTCCGTCGTATTCCTGGGAGCGCATGGAGCCACCTCTGCTAGAGCCGCTGGAGGACTCGTCGGACAGGAACAGGATGAGCGAGAGGATGCCGGAGCGGTTGTCGATGGCGTCCTGGGCTATCGTGACGAAGTTCGCGCTTGTGGGGATTGTCCAGGTGCCCGTGCCCGATGGGAACGTGCCGGTAACGGTGACGGTCAAGTCCCTGTCACCGCCCGCGTTCGTCCAGTTGTTCGTCCCGTCGTACTTGAGCCAGGTGACGCCCATCTCCGTCCATGTGGCGGGGCGAGTGCAGCGTTGGAGTTTGACAGCAGCGGAGGCATCCACGCCCCACACTTCTAAGGCGAGCGAAATGCTGTTGATGGTGGAGCCAGCAGGGATGGAGGAGAGGTCGAAGTTGAAGATGGTGCGTTCCCACTGAACCTTGAACCCTCCCACCATGATGAGGCGACAGGCTAGGCCCAGATCCGTGCCGTAGTTCGTCGTCGTCGCCTGGCCGGAGATGTACGAGTCTATCGAGGCGGCTTGGACAAGCGTGCTCACCTGAACCGCTCCAATGCTGCGATGAACTCAGCCAGGTCTACCTCGAAGCGGTACTCCCCCACGCTGCCAGTGTCGAGGTTCGTCCCGTGCTCGGTGGTGGTGATGACCTTCCCGTGGTCACGCCGCAAGAGGTCGGCCATGCGCTTGTCCGAAGACCAGGCGTAGCCACGCTTGTAGCCGTCTGCGAGCAGGGCTTCGGCGACGCCGAGGATCAGCTGGTAGAACAGCCGCCGGTTCTCGACGCGCGTGTACACCTCCCCCATGTAGGGGATGCCCGCCTGTGGCACCGCGAACAGCGCGTAGCCGTCGCTAGCACCTGTGTCGGCGACGATAGCGCGGAGCTTGCCCGCGTCCAGCGGGTCGGCCTGGACGCCACGGGCCTTGAGGGCTGGGATGTCGGTGGGCGTGGCTGGGCGGGTCACGCTGAATCTCCATCACCTTCCAGGCCCGCTTCCACGGCTGTCTCGTCGTATGCAAGCCCAACGGGCTCCTCCGCCTCGTTCCACACCACGGCGACATGAACGGGCTGCGCGAAGACCGCCTTGTGCCTATCCAGTTCACCGACCGGGTGCCCCTTCTCCTTTGTGCATCGGATCGGCTCGCCGTCTCGCCTTAGCGTCGGAGCCGTGGCTTGGCATCGGTCCATCTTCAGCCTCTCTATCCTGCCGCGCGCCGGAAGTGGAGCGTCGTGGTCGCGTCTTTCGGGGTACCAACGATCGTGCCGTAATTCGTGCGGATCAGCCTCGACGCCGGGATGGTGGCGTTCGTCATCGAGCTCGTGGAGGACGACTTCTCAGAGGAGAGCGTCAACGTCGCGATCGTCGTCCAGGTCGCGACCGTGTCGAGATCGTTCGTGTCGCCGTACTCCCAGGTAACGGGCAGGCCGGAGGCACCTGGCGCTGTCTGGGCGTCAACCCTGAGGATGAACGCGGTCTCTGCCTTCGGTCCGCTGTGAAGGATGTCCCCTTGGGCGTTCCCCGCAACGACCGTTGCGCCCGGAGCAGCGTTCGGCGCGTTGACGTACCGGCTCTCGACCTTCAGCAGATTGACGCTGCGGAAGAACTCGAACCAGCTATTACCGTTGAACCAAAAGAGGATCCATGACGCGCCAACGAGATTCAGATCCAAAGCGTCCATCATGAAGAACTGGTTAGCAGAGACGCCATGCTTGATCGTGATCGTGTCGCCTGTGTCCGCGGTCAGGAGACAGAACTCACCCGTAGCGCCGCCCGACATCGACACGAGGTCGTCGGTCGTGCCGGTCTCAGCCGCGATGGCGTGCAGCGGGCCGGTCTGCGCTACCACCCCGCCACTGATCGTCAGTAGGACGAACGAGCCGGTGTTGAACGGGTTGGGGGAGTCCGACCCGCCGCCGAACGCGTTCCAGTTCACGCCGTCCGACCAGTACCAGCCCGCCGGCGAGTTCTCGTCGTAGACGATGACGCCGCGCCCTACGGAGCGCGCCAGCGGCCGCGGCGCACCGGCGACGATCCACAGGTGCCGCCAGGCCCTGCGCTCGCTCCCTGTCGGGTCAGCGAGCGAGCCGTCGATCCACCTTCCGAAGTCGGCAAGGCCGCGCTCGTTCGGCTCCTGGCGAACGGGTCGGGCCGCCGGCTTGGGCGAAACCAGTACTCCATCCCTTCCCGGAGGGCCGGGCGGTCCTGGTGGCCCCGGCGTTCCCCGGTACTCCTCGAGCAGCTCGCGGATGATCTGCACACGGTTGGCCGCGGCCGGTTTCGCCAGCAGCAGATCGCCCTTGGGGACGGGAGTAAACAGGTTCGTCAGAATCTGGAGCAGAGCGCCATCGGCGGGCGCCTCGTCCTCGTCGTCCAAGCCCTGAAGCGGCGGCGGCAGTTCCCCGCCAGCCATCAGAGCACCCGCATCACGACGCTGATGATGGACGCCGGCCGCTCCCGCCCGGTCGCTGGAGCGCGGTCAGCCGCCTCTACCTGCTCGACGTGAACGGTGTAGGAGGTGCTCGACTCCAGGAGCTCGAGGGTGACGTTGGTGCCCTGCAGCGCCTTCAGGGTGTTGAAGATGCCGAGCCGGTCTGTCGTCGCCATGCCGCCGCGGACGTAGCCGCCGCGCGCGTCGACCTCGATCTCGATGCGACGTCCCGCCTCCGGCTCCTCGATGTAGTCGACGAACAGCGGCAGGAGAACGACGGGCCAGGATGGCGAGACCGCAGGGTAGACCGCTACCGTGAGGGCTTTCGAGTTCGAAGCGGGGCCCGTGAAGGGCACCGGGTTCTCACTGCTTGCGAACAGGTTCCTGATGGCCGTAGCGCAGTCGTGAGAGCCATTCGCTCTGGCGAACGAGCTGTAACCGCCGGGCGCAGCCGTGATCTCCCCGCTCTCAGCGCCCGCGACTGCGATCCACAGGTAGGGCTTCGGCCCACCTACGGGTACCAGGTTGGGCGGGTCTACTCCATCGGCGAAGCCAGCAACTACTGGGGCCGTCACGGCGGGATCGGCCATTCCCGAGATGCGCATGGCCACGTGCGCTGACGCCTCGTTGCCATTGATCGTCACTGTGATGCTGGCGCCTTCGCTGCCAGTCGCCTTTCGATAGGCGCAGGAGAGATCGTTGACTCCTGTATTCAGTTCCGTCCAGCCTGCCGGGAAGGTCACGTCGTCCGGCGCGAAGAAGAAGACGAGCAGGAGGTTGCCCGATACGATTCCCGACGGGAGATCGACAACTGAGGAGCCGTCAATCGTGTTGTCAAAGGAAGTGGCGGACGCCTCTACCACCGGGAACGTCGCCCCGCTCAGCACGCTGTCGATCTTCAGCCCGAGCGCGCGTCCGATCGGCTGGTTCTCGCTCCCCACGAACGGCCCCGCCGCCTGCACGTTGTCGATCAGGGCGGCGTCGCCCGCGTTGTCAACGTTCGCCAGGATGCGCAGCTTGTCAGCGCCGGAAAGCGCGCTCTCCAGCCAGCCACGCACCTGCAGGAAGATCTTCCGGCCCGGCGACGGCCCGTAGGTCTGGCTCAGCTGAATCGTGCCCGACTGCTGCGACAACGGTGCGCCGCCGTAGGGCGGCGGCAGGTCCAGCAGCCGCACTCTGCCTGCGGTCGTGTTCCCGCTCAGCATGTAGGTGCGCCCGTTCGCGAGCGACTCCATCGCGCGCATCACCGACGAGCCGTCCCAGTTACCCAGCGAGAAGTCGTGCAGCTCGTTGTAGAACGTGCCCTCTGGGTACTTCCTCATCACCAGGACGAACGGGGCGCTGCCGCTCGCGTCTGCAACCCTGTTCTTCGTTCCCACCAGCAGGTCGGGGCCGTAGGGCGTGACGCAGCTCGGCTCCATCGCCGATTGACCGAGGCCCGTCTGGATGTTGATCGGCGAGATGTCCCGGAGCGCCGCGCCTGAGAGCGACAGCGCGATCAGGCCGCGCGCGCCCGGCACGACGAGCTGCTCCCCCCACATCCGTGCGCCCACGCCGAAGCTACGATCAGCCAGAGACAGGCTGCCCGCCGGCACCAGCGCACGCATGTCGCCCTCGCTGACGGCGACGATCTCGCCGTGGTGCCCGAAGACGAGTAGCCACCTTCCGAGAGGATAGATGGCGTTCGGCTGCGGCTCGTTCTTCTCGACCGTCACGTCGATGAAAGACGACTCCGGAGTAGCGTCGTCGGTGTCGGTGTACTTGATCTTCCACGTCACCGAGCCGTCGATGGTCGCCGCGGTCGCCACCTGCTCTAGACACCAAAGCCAGGTGTGAACGGAGAAGAACAGCGAGCCTTTCGCGTCGGTCCCACCGTTCTCCGTCGTCCAGATATCCGCAGAGGCGTCGTACTCCACGTGGCCGCTGGAGACGCCCGCGTTGGTCTCCAGGCCGATGAACCACTTGCCCCGGTAGAAGGCTGCCGGCCCGCGCATGTTGTCCGTCGTGGTGTGGACGACCGTTCCCGTCAGCGCCCCGCCGGCGAACTTGATGATCTTGTTCGGCATGACGAAGAACACGCCGAGCGGCGTCTGGAAGGACGTCGCGTAGATGAACGAGTTGAGCACTTCCCGCGCCACCGGCCCGGTGTCGGCCACCCCGCCGATCAGGAGATCGCCGATGCTCTCCGCCCCGAAGGACTCGATCCGCCCCGGTCGCATCGCGGAGAAGAACGACGAGCGCTGGTAGACGTCCCCGTTCGGCGAGAACGTTGGGCCGATGCCGTGGTGGAGCTCGTCGAAGACGATCGTCCCCACGCCGCCGCGGTTCCCCGGCTCGTCCGGCGCGTCAAGGAAGCGGAGCTGCGGGATACGGTTCGCGTCCCGCATGAGCTTGTAGTTGGCACCGGCGATCTGGACGTCGTAGCCCTGCGTATCTGGCATCGTCTACCACCTGTAGGAGCGCATCGCCATCTCGGGTCCCGGCTGCGCTCGGTCCATGTGCAGCGGCCGTTGCGAGACCTGCCGCACCTGCTGCTTCTTCGCGTCCAGCAGCTCCGCTTCCGCCTGTCGCATCTCCGCCCCGAACAGGTCCTTCGCGTGAGCATCGCCGATCATGTTCCAGATGCGCCGCAGGCCCTCAACCCTCGCCTGCGCCTTGATGAGACGCGCCGGACACGTGGTCGTCGACGCATCGGTGGCGAGCGGCTCGCAGAAGTGACGCGCCTCGATCTCGATCTCCGCGTCGACGTCGGTGGGCAGCACGGGGAAGTTGAGGCTGATGGCGTTCACGTCTTCGATCACGTCAAACACCGGCGCGTCCTGCTTCTCGATGGAGCCGTTCACGGTCCACTTGAAGACGACACGCTGGATCTGCTGCTCCGTCTGAATCCACTCGGCGCCGGTGGGCATCGCGTAGAGCGACTGGGATTCGACGATTGTGATGCTCACGTGCTCCGTGAAGTAGAGGGCGGCGAGCGCGTTGTTCACGACGGTCCGCCAGTCCGGCCGCGGCAGGATCAGGTAGATGTCGACAGGCTGGCCGTTCACGATGCTGCCGGGCACGGCGCGGTTCAGAGTCAGGACACCGGTCGTCTCATCGAAGGGCGGGATGATGCGCCGCCAGTCGCTGTTGCCGGCCGTGATCGGGGAGATGTAGGCGGCCAGCGGCGCGAGCCCCTGCGAGAAGAGGTCGCTCAGCTCGACGACGGTCACGTTACTGGCGCTGACCCCACTCGCCGTGCCGCGAAAGCGCAGCTTCAGGTCGCCGGCGACCGCCTCGTAGATCTCTTGCAGGGTGATCGTCTCGGCCGTGGTGCGCTACCTCCGTACCAGGAGAGAGGGGAGGGGCCGCCCCAGCAAGGCAGTCGGCCCCTCCCCGATTCGTTCGTAACCCCTCAGCTGGCCTCCTCCGGTTAGGCGGCGGCTCCCCGCGTGAGGTAGCTCGTCACCGCGACGGTCGCGGCGGCGTCGGCGGTCGTCCGTCCGGTCGTGCTGTACACCGTCCGGAACCGGATCAGCGTCGGGTCGACAACCGCCAGTTCGTCGCGGAACGCACGGCCGATGTTCACCCGCCGGACCACCTGCTGGTTCGTGGCGAGCGAAGGGTCGTCGAGCTGGACTTCGGTGCCGTCTCCCGCCCTCCACGACGAGGCCGCGTCGAGCGAGATCTGGAGTTCGGCGTTGAACGTCCCCTGGACCGCAACCGGTGTCGCGGTCGCCTCCTCGATCTCCAGCACCCAGACCAGTTCGCCGCTCAGC
>Ga0326597_10001124_pt1 | contig 44323 bp, 32 predicted proteins | sample RVTome_12_FD_203789 | JGI IMG/M metagenome (GOLD analysis project Ga0326597, IMG submission 203789) | Soil microbial communities from uranium-contaminated site in the Upper Colorado River Basin, Wyoming, United States - RVT100D185 | ecosystem: Environmental > Terrestrial > Soil > Contaminated >...
TGGGGGGGGGGGGGGGGGGGGGGTGGCCCGCGTTCCCGACGGTCAGGCGCTCACACCCCCACCCCAACCCTCCCCCTCTCGGAGGGGGAGGGAGATGCGGCCTCATCCCCTCGATCTCGACCGCATTCCGCTTGATGACCAGAAGGTGTTCGACCTCTTCCGGCGCGGCGATACCGCGGGCATCTTTCAGTTTGAATCAGGCGGAATGCGCCAGACGATCGTGGAGATGATGCCAGACCGCCTGGAGGACCTCATCGCCGCAAATGCGCTGTTCCGGCCGGGGCCGATGGATCTTATCGCGAACTACAACAACCGCAAGCACGGCCGCGAACAGCCGCCGCGCATTCACGAGATTGTCGATCGCTACACCAGCGAAACCTACGGCATCATGGTGTATCAGGAGCAGGTCATGCAGATCGTGCACGGCCTGGGCGACATTCCCCTGCGGGCCGCCTATTCCCTGATCAAGGCGATCAGCAAAAAGAAGCAGAAGGACATCGACGCGGTCCGGCCGACCTTCATCGAGGGCGCGATGCAGAAGGGACTGTCGCGCCGGCAGGCGGATGATTTGTTCGAGCTGATCCTCAAATTCGCGGGCTACGGCTTCAACAAGAGCCATTCCACGGGCTACGCGATCATCGCCTATCAGACAGCCTATCTGAAGACGTACTTCCCCAACCAGTACATGGCGGCACTGCTGTCGTTCGAAAGTCAGGCGCGGAAGGTGGAAGACTGGGCGCCGTACTTGAGCGATTGCAAGCGCACGATGTTTCCCGATCACACGGCTGCGCACCCGCACATCGGCGTCGAGGTGCTGCCGCCGGACATCAATCTGTCCGCCGCGGATTTCACGGTGGTGTTCGCCGAGGGCGAGCCGTGCGACAACCTGCACGGCCACGTGCGCTTCGGCCTGCGAGCGATCAAGGGAGCGGGCGATGGTGCCATCCGTTCCGTGATGTCGGAGCGGGCAGCCCGCGGCCCATTCACCTCGATGTTCGATTTCTGCGAACGGGTCGATCTGCGGAGCGTGAACAAGGCGACGATCGAATCGCTGATCAAGTGCGGCGCGTTCGATTCATTGCACGGCCGGGCCAGCCGGGCCGCGATGGTGGCGTCGATCGAGGATGCCATCCGGTCGGGGCAGGCCCGCGCTCAGGATCGCAAGGTCGGGCAGGCGAGCTTTTTCGACTCCTTTGCATCAAGTCCTGTTCAGGGTGACGCCAACGGGCACGGCGAGTCGCTCCGCAGCGTATCGCCATGGAATGAGCTCGACGCGCTGGCGTTCGAAAAGGAAGTGCTCGGCTTCCACGCCTCAGGCCATCCGCTGGAGATGCACGAGCGCGCCCTGCGATGGATGTGTTCGCACCAGATCAGCCAACTGGAGACCGCGCGCGAGGATGAGCCGGTCATCCTTGGCGGGATTCTGGCGCGGGTTCGACCGACGGTGGCGAAGACGGGGCGAAACGCGGGCGCCAGGATGGCGTGGCTGACCCTTCAGGACCAAACCGGGATCATCGAGGGCGTCGCCTTCAGCGATGTGTACGCGAAATTTCAATCCCTCCTCCAGACCGATTCCGTCATCGTTCTGATCGGGCGCGTTGACCGGCGGCGGGGCGAACCCAGCGTGGTCGTGGACCGCATCCTTGGGATCGAGCAGGCCGCGCGGGAGCTGGCCTCGTCGATCGATATCACTCTCGATCTGAGAAACGCACCTGCTGAAAGAGCCGAGGCCGTGCTCGGATCGCTTCGCGAGTTTCTGCAGGGAGCATCGACTGGCCGCGGCGCGGAAGTCCTGCTTCGCCTGCGGATTGAAAGTAGTCGCGTTGTGACGCTCCGCCCGGGCTTGATCCGGCTGGCCGCCGAGCCGGCGATTGTTGCTGCCATTGAGGCGATCGTGGGAATCGGCAGCGTGCGCCTTCGCCGCGGGCCCGCGTCGAACTATGCCGGCCAGCGGGGTGGCGGAAACGGCCATGACACGGGTTCGGGCCGGTCGCTGCGGCCCTCCCGAGTCGCCCGCAACGGCACTCCCGCGGCGGACGGCGAAATGTGCGCTTCGCTCGATCGGTATTGATTGCGGGAAATCGATTCGCGTGGGTCCGGGTCGGGATCCGTCACCTCGCGGGCCGGCGGGAGACCCCGAAAACCCGCCGCCATCCGACTTCTGCACCTTTTACCTTCGTTTATCCGTTTATTCAGATATGGAACGCATGGATGCACCGTTGAGGAACGGCATGGATGCCGCACGCGCGCCGCACGACGCCTCTCTTGCAGCCGCCACGCGCGCTGCGCCACCGCTGGCGGGGAAACAGCCGCGCATCGTCGCCCTGCTGAATCAGAAAGGCGGCGTGGGCAAGACGACGACGACCGTCAACTTGGCCGCCGCCTTCGCCGAGCGCGGCCGCCGGGTCCTTCTTGTCGATCTCGACCCGCAGGCCCACCTCACGCTGCACTTCGGCATCGAACCGGATGAATCCACCCTGACGGTGTACGACCTGCTCCTCGATCCGGAGGTCGCCGCCGATGACGCCATCCTGCCTGCCCGGGAGCGCGTTGATGTCATGTTGTCGGAGGTTGATCTCGCTGCCGCGGAAGTCGAGCTGGCGGGACGACCCGGGCGCGAGTGCATCCTGCGCGACAAGCTGGCCCCGGTTCTCAATCGCTACGACCTCGTCATGTTCGATTGCCCGCCGTCACTCGGTCTTCTGACCATCAGCGGCCTGGCGTGCGCAGGCCATGTGCTGGTTCCCATGCAGGCCCACTTCCTTCCGCTTCAAGGCGTGGGGAGGCTGCTGGAGACGGTCGGGCTGGTTCGCGCCGCCATCAATCCATCACTCGAAGTATCCGGCATCATTCTCTGCGCGCATGAAGGCAACACCACGCTGGCACGAGAGATCGTCGCCGATCTTGATTCCTTCTTCGATGCCGCGCGCGACCAGGAAGTCCCGTGGCGCGATTGCCGAATCCTCGAGCCGGCAATCCGGCGGAACATCAAGCTGGCGGAAGCTCCGAGTTTCGGCCAGACGATTTTCGACTATGCGCCATGGTGCGCCGGCGCCAACGATTATCGCACGCTCGCCGAAGGGCTTGATGAGCATTGGTTCGGTGTTGGTGCGACTTCGGCCGGAGCCGCCCACACGGCCGTTTCTGGCCGCGAATCCCACTCCCTCGAGGTCAAGTCGCCGCTGCGGCTGATCGACGACGGACCTGCAGCGATCGCTGATGCCGATGGAGCGGCATTCGAAGTCGAATCGCTTCGCAACGAGATCGATTCTCTCGATCGGGCCTTCAATGCGCACCTTGGAGGGGCTGGGCCGGCGACGGGCCTGCCGATATCGATTGTCCCGGCGCCGGCCGCCCTTCGCGCCGGGGATGAATGACCGATCCAAGTCCCGTTCCGGTCAATCTCCTGCACCGCACCGCGGTCGCGCGCTGGCGGCGCATGTTCGTTCTCTACGCCATTGTTCTCACGACCGCAACCCACTGGCCCGCGCTCGAACTGGGCACGGAAGCCGTCCCGGCGGCCGACAAGATCCTGCACCTCTTTGCGTTCGCGGTGCTGACAGCCCTTCTGTGGAGGACGGCATGGGTGCGGTCGCTCCTCCTCCTGGTGGTCGTCGGCCTGATGTGGGCCGCCCTTGATGAATGGTCACAATCGATCCCGCTTCTTGAACGGCAATTCTCCTCACTCGACGTGGTCTCAAGCGCCTTGGGCGTCCTCCTTGCATGCGCCTGGCTCGCAGCGCTCCGGCCGCGCGGCGGGCCGGCCAACCGGGCGCGGCTGGCGCTCGGGCAGTGCGCGATCGACATGCTCTTCGGCGGACCCATGAGGTCTATGACGCTGGGTGCATGGCTCCTGGTCGCCGCGATATTGGCACAGATCGGGTTTGGACTTGTCTTCGCGCTGCCACGAGTCATCTCTCTGCTTCCCGCGCTCGCGCCTGCCCTCGGTTACGGCGCGATGCAGGCTCTCTGCATCGGCATTTTCATCGTCGTATTCGATCGTCTGGCGCGCTGGACGATGGAGGCGGCCGTGTCGGGCCGCCTGTGCCCGTGGTGCGGTGCGGCCGATGCGTGCGGTGGATATGACGAATCCGGTTTTGTGAGCTGCAGGAACTGCGGCACAAGCCTCCATCGGGGCACATGGCTTCCCAATCCGTCGCCCGATGCAGTCCGGCTTCGACGGTTCATGCATGGTCCCGCTGCGCTGGCAATCTGCATCCTCGGCGCGGGAGCCGGCGTCTTCATCGGTGCGGTCGCATTGTTCAGGAGAGCCATGGATTCGGGCGAGTATGCGACCACAGCCCTGCGGGCGGCCCGCGGGCTGCACGAATTGCCGGACGATTTCGTGCTTGCGGTCGATATGTCGCTGCTCGGTTTCGCCCTGGCGGTCATGGTGTGGATGTACCGTCGCAACCTGGCGCGCTGGCATGACCGCCAGCACCTTGAATGCCGGCGCTGCGGCTACGACCTTCACGCCACACTCGTCACGCAGGGCATCGGCGCCTGCCCGGAGTGCGGAGCATCATTCGCGCGATATTGACGCGCGCACGACCTTCGATGTGCGCTGTCGCAGTTCCCCGATACTCTGTTTCCCGCTATGCCTGACCGATTCGAGAAACACGCCCGCACGGTGACGCTGCTGACCTTTCTCAGCAGGATCACCGGCCTCGCCCGCGATGCCGCCCTATCGCGCGTATTCGGTGCCGGCCCACTGATGAGCGCGTTCTTCTTCGCGTTCATGATTCCCAATCTCTTTCGGCGCCTTTTCGGGGAAGGGGCGCTGTCCGCGGCGTTCCTGCCGATCTATGCGCGCCTGCGGGAGAGTGATCCTGTCCGCAGCCGGGCCTTTGCATCGCTGACCATCGCGTGGCTGGCGATCGGGCTTGGCTCGCTGACGCTCGCAGCCGAAGCGGTCATCCTCCTCGTCGCCTCCCGTGGGGGAGAGGACCATCTGGTAATGTGGCTCACGGCAGTCATGCTGCCATACATGCCCATGGTGTGCCTCGTGGCCGTCTTGGGCGCGATGCTTCAGGTGCGCGGCCGATTCGGCCCGACCGCGGCATCGCCGGTAATCCTGAACCTCAGCATCACAGCCGCCACGATTCTCCTGCTCCCCTTGTTTGATTCGGGCGCCGCAGCCGACGCCCGTCGGCACACGGTCCTGATCTCTCTCAGCGTGCTCATCGCCGGGGCCCTGCAACTGGGGTGGACGATGCTGGCGCTGCGCGATGAACCGTGGTGGACTCGCGATCGGCGCAGCGCGCGCAGCGAGGGTCGCGCCATGATGACACTTGCCGGACCCATGATCCTCTCGCTGGGCGTGCTCCAGCTCAATACGTTCGTTGATGGCCTGATCGCAAGCTATCCCGTGACATTCTCGACCGACACCATCTTCGGCTGGCCATATCCACTGGATGAAGGCGCGATGGCGGTGGTTTCGTTCGCGCAGCGGCTCTATCAATTTCCGCTGGGCGTGTTCGGCATTGCCATCGCAACCGCGATATTCCCGCTCCTTTCGAAACAGTCGGATGATGAGAAGGCATTTGTAACAACATTGCGCCGCGGATTGCGGCTGGTGGTCTTCATCGGTTTGCCCGCCAGCATCGGCCTCATCATGATCCAGCGCCCGCTCACTGCGGTGATTTATGAAGGCGGGGAATTCTCAACGGCGGAGACCGCCCGCGTGGCGGCCGTGCTCGCCGGCTACGCCCCCGCCATCTGGGCCTATTCGATGACGCACGTCCTGACGCGCGCCTTCTATGCGCGCGGCAACAGCCTCGGACCCATGCGCATCGCACTGGCGGTCGTGCTCCTCAATCTAATACTCAACTGCACACTGATCTGGTTCCTTCGCGAGGCGGGACTGGCGTGGTCGACCGCCGTGTGCGCCATCCTGCAGGTGATGGCGCTGCTTCTCCTCCTTCGCAGGCAACTGCCCGGTGTGATCGACGCCTCGGTGCGGCTGAGCTGGATCCGCTCGGTCATCGCGACGGCGGTGATGGCGGGAATCCTGATCGGCATTGATCGAACGATGCCCGCTCCCCTCGCGTGGCGAGAGCACCTCTTGCACCTCTTCGTTCTTGTGGCGGGCGGCGCCGTGGTGGTCGCATTTCTCGCAATAACATTTCGAATGCCGGAGTTCAGGTGGGCGCTGGGCGGTCGCGTGCGCGATGGCGAGTAAGATCGCTTCGCATCAGCGCCGCTGCGCCAGAGGCGGGATCTGTACGATATTCGTTCGCATGATGCCGGTCGTCGATCATGCCGCGCGCACATCATTATATAGCGTGATATAGCGTGACCCGCGACTTGCGGAACGGCGCGTGCGCCGCTAAGGTCTGTTTTCAACGCGGCCGGGCGTCGGCTGCGTTCTTATTTGCAGTTTAGGAAAGCAGAACACCATGGCGAGAAGAAGAAGAAGACGGAGGAGAGCGCGCGGAAGCGGCTCAATCGTGCTGACCGGGACAGCCCCGGCGGCCGGCAAGCGGCCGGGACGACCCAGCGTCCTCTCACGCATCTCCACGCGCGAGTTGCAGGCGGAAATCGAACGCCGTCAGGCCGAAGCGGGCGCCCTGCGCTCCCAGCGTGAATCCATCGCGCGGCAGATCGCCGAATTGGATCGCCTGATCGCGGATCTCGGCGGCACGATAAGCCGCGGTCCCGGCCGGCACCGAAGACGGCGAGGTCGCCCGCCCGGCTCGAAGAACAAGGCCGCATCGGCATCCCGCGGCGCGCCTGCCAACGGGCGGCGGCGGCGCGGCGGACGCACATCCCTGGCCGATGCATTGCATACCGCGCTCCAGGGAAAGACGCTTTCGGTCAGCGACGCCGTCGACGCTGTGAAGCAGGGCGGATATCAATCCTCAAGCCCGAACCTGCGCACGATGGTCAACCAGCAACTGCTTGCCAATCCAAGCCGATTCAAGCGAGTGGCACGTGGACAGTACACCGCGAAGTAACTCTTGATTCGGCGACCACGCAATCTGGCAGCCCCGGCCCGCGCGGCCTGGGCTGCTTTGCTTCGCTTTTCGCCGCCGCCTATCGTCGTGCTTCAACGGCCGAGTACCCAAGTGGACCAAGGGACTTGATTGCAAATCAGGCATTCGTGGGTTCGAATCCCACCTCGGCCTCTCGGGGATGAACTGGATGGGCACGGTCTGGAGCTCCCGCGCCCCGTCTGCAACCGCGTGCGGCGGTGCAACCACGCCGGCGGTCATCCATACACATCCTCACGATTCCCTTGGCCCTGGAAGCGGTGCAGATCCGGAGTTTCCGGTCTGAAACACGATGAAATCGATTGTCCGACGCCAATCCCGGTCAGCAGCGCTCGCTCTCGCTGCCTGCATGTTCGCCCAAGTTGCGAGCGGCGACCCCCCCGCTGCAGCGCCGGAGTGCGACCCCACCACTGTAGATTTCCTCACGGTCGGCGATCGCGCTCCGGCTCTCGACGCCGCCCACTGGTTGCGGGGCGAGGAGATCGGCTACCTCGAGCCCGGTCGCATTTACATCCTCACGTTCTGGTCCACGTGGTGCAAGTACTGCCACGCGTCGTTCCCAACGCTCAGCCGGCTTCAGGCCGATTACGAGGGCGAAGGTGTCGTCGTGGCCGGGATCAGCGATGAGAAATTGCAGACGGTCTTCGAGTTCATGATCCGTCCGGAGTGGAATGAGCAGGTGGAGTTTTCGATCGCCACCGATCCCGATCTCTCGGTGCAGCGCGACTACATGGAGGCGGCTGCCATCGGCGACATCCCGACCGTATTTCTCGTGGGGCGAGAAGGATTGATTGAGTGGATCGGTCATCCCCGCAAGCTTGCCAATCCACTGCAGGCAGTGATCGAGGGCCGGTGGGATCGCGAAGCATTCAAGATGCGGTTCGAGGAGCGCATGGCGCCTTCACGGGCGCGCTACGCCCGCATGCGCGAGATGAGGCAGGCGTACGATCTCAAGGACTGGGATGGCCTGCTCGCACTGTTCGATCAGGCCATTGAAGCGGACGAGCGTCCCGCTCCCCTCAAGCTCCAGCGCTTCCTGCTGATGATCGGCGACATGCAGCGCGGCACCGATGGATATGCCTATGGCCGAACGCTGCTCCGCGATTTCTGGGATGACGCGTCCTATCTCAATCAGCTTGCGTGGCTGGTGGTCGATCATGAAACCGTGGAGGTGCGCGACCTCGATTTCGCGATGAAGGCGGCCGAACGGGCGGGCAGCCTGACCGACTACCAGGATGCCGCCATCCTTGATACACTCGCCCGCGTCCATTTCGAGAATGGCGACCTGGCTTCAGCGCTCCATTGGCAGCGCAAGGCGGTGGAATACCTGGATCCGGAGGATCCCCTGGCCCCGATCATCCGGGCGGCCCTGACGAAGTACGAGGAGGAATCGCAAGCGCGCAAGGAGGACGGCGAGGGCGGAGATGAATGACGCGCTGCGCCGGCCGCGGCTCGCGCTCGCCGTGTGAACTCCACGCGAATAATCACGACAACCACGGAGTTTGAATTCAGGAGGCCGCGTTTCGAGTGAAACAGCGGCCCACCCCGCGACGAACAAGACCGCATCCCCAAACCCCACTCTGCATGAGCGCCGGGACGCTCAGAGACCCGGACGCTCAGCGAGCCGCAGATTCGTCTGCGGCTCGTGTTTTTCATGAATGAGTCAGATCCAACTTTGAGCATCGGCACAGGGTGTCGAGGCCTGTGGACTTGTGGATTTTTGGACTTGTTGAGTTTTTTACCACCGGATCACGATCTTTCCGAACTGGTTCTGCGATTCGAGCTGCTCGTAGGCGGCCCGGCCTTCCCGGGCGTCAAACACGCCGTCGATCACCGGCAGGATCCGGCCGGCGCGGTGCAGCGCCATCACCTGGCGGAACTCATCCATGCTCCCCATGGTCGAACCGAGGATCGAAAGCTGGTTCCAGAAGATGCGCGTGACATCAGTGACCGCGTCCGGGCCGCTCGTCGCGCCGCAAGTGATGAACATCCCGCCCCGCGCCAGCGATTTGATGCACGAAAGGTGGACGGCCTTTCCGATCGAGTCGATGCACACATCCACCCCGCGCTTGCCCGTCAGGATGCGAACCTCGCGCGACCAGTCCTCGCCTTTATCGAGGACGCCGGCATGCGCGCCGAGCTCGCGGGCTCGCTCGAGTTTCTCTCGCCGTCGGCTGGTGACGATGGTGTGGCAGCCGAAGTGTCTTGCGATGCTGAGGGCGGCGATGGCCACTCCGCCGCCTATGCCGGTAATCAGCACGATCTGACCCGGCTGGAGCCGGGCCCGCGTTGCCAGCATTCGCCACGCCGTCAGGTGCGTGAGGCCCATTCCCACCGCTTCCACCGGATTGGCATCCCCGATTGAAAGCAGATTTTCGATCGGAGCGGTGAAGAACTCGGCATGCGCGCCGTTCTCGTGCTCGCCGATCATCACAATGTCCAGGGGAGCTGGTCGCCTGAGCGGCAGAGTGGGTTCGCGAATGGGCTTGGCTGCCAGCAGCAGCACGCGCTGGCCGATCCACGCCCGATCGACGCCTTCGCCGACCCCTTCGACAACTCCACAGCCGTCCGAGCCGCCGATGCGCGGGTATGTGAATTCGATCCCGGGCAACCCCCTTCCCACCCAGAGGTCGAGGTGATTCAGGCCGGATGCTTCCGTCCGCACCAGCGCCTCGCCTGCATTCGGGGCGGGCCGCGGAAAATCCTCCACGAATGCGACATTCGGCGCCACCGGCACACCCTGCTTTGTCACAAGTAGCGCGCGCATGGTTTCCTTTCGATCGGAACCCCGGTTCAAAAGTCGAGCGTCAGGCCGGCGAAGATATACAGGTCGTTGTGCTCGATGCCGGGATCGACCTGCGATTGATACTCGTTTCGCAGCCCCGCAGACAGGTTCAGGTTGGATTTGTCCGCCAGCAGCATGGCCCACTTGGCATCTGTGATCCATCGAAACTCGCCGAGATCGCCCAGGTTGGGATAGAGCGTCGTCGAGAAGACAAAACTCTGCCGTTCGTCGATCTGCCATGTGACATTGGTGCCCAGCAGCGCCTCCGGGCTCAAGGCATTGTCCTCCGATTTCCACTCCTTGGTCGCGCCGGCGCCGCCGCGCACGATCATGTCGAATGTCTCCTTGTCGATGATCTGGTATCCCACGCCACCGTGCGCGCCGAGCCGGTGCTCCCACGACTGGAATTGGTCATAGTCGTATCGGCCGGAAGCGAAATAGGACCATCGCGAATCCGTCACGAACCAGTCCTGGAGCACGCCCGCCGTGACTTTGTTGGTGGAGCGCAGGCCGCTTGTCGCGCCATAGTAATACGCGGCGTCGAGCGCTGTTCGCTCCTTTGCATTCTCGCGCAACCCCGTCACGGCAATTCGGAACGCCTGCGTGTCGGTGTTGCCGAAACTGCCTGTCCCGCTCAGATCAAGATGGAATTTCCATTCATCCGTGTCGGCCGGCGGCGGGACCACTTCCGGTACCGGCTCGGTTTGCGGCTCCTCCGCCGGCGCAGGGGGAGGCGGCTCGCCGATCACAACCTCATCGGCAACGGTCAGCCGGAGCACCTCCTCCACCGGAATCTCCAGCCGCCCGAAGGTGGGGTGATCCAGTGCAATCCGCGTATCGGTTTTCTCCACCACCACACCCGTCACGCGATCGCCGTTCTTGAGAATCACCTCGTCCTGGGCCGCGCATGACCCAGTTCCGAACACGGCCAACACAACCGCTGAGGCGAGGTTCGCCAGGAGTCTCCGAAACCACGTGCGCATGCTCACCTTCCTCCAATGCGTTCGAACCTCGACCCACTGTGCTGTTCCGGCCCATTCACGCCCATCCTAGCGGTTGCTCGCGACCAGTTCCCGCGCACGGATATCCTCTTGACACGCCTCGCGATCCTGCTATTCTCCATCTCAATGTTCAGCGGCCTCGTCTCCAATTCCATGATGATGGCGATGCATATGCCCGGCCCGGGCGTGGGAGTTATCTCCTGCGTGCGGTCGGGGCGATGCAGCGGCTGAACCCGGACCACACCTTGAAGATTGCTGACTCCCGCGTTCGGGCACTGCCCGACACGTGTTCTTGTCCTTTTGCTCCTCTCGTTCGATCAGGAGTCAGCCATGTCCGTGTCATCATCTGCTTCGTATCACCCCGACACCATCGCCATTCACGGCGGCCAGCCCAATGAGCTGCTGACGGGCGCCGTCATCCCCCCCATCTTTCAGACCACCACCTTCGCGCAGAGCGAGCTCGGCGGGACGCCGGAGTGGTGCTATTCGCGCACCGGCAATCCCACCCGCGCTGCGCTCGAGGCCAATCTTGCGGCCCTCGAAGGGGCAAGTTTCGGACTCGCCTCCGCCAGCGGGCTCGCCGCCGCCAACACCGTGCTGTTGGCGCTCTCCAAGGGAGATCATGTTGTCGCCTCGCAGGATCTCTACGGCGGGTGTTACCGCCTCTTCACCAAGGTCTTCGCGCGGTTCGGCGTCGAGTTCTCCCTCATCGACACCACAGACCCGCGCAACGTCGATTCCGCCCTGCGGCCCGAGACGAGAATCCTCTGGCTGGAAACACCCAGCAACCCCCTGCTCAAGGTCACGGATATTGCGGCGTGTGCTGCGCTGGCGCGAGCGCGGGGCGCGGCCACACTGGTGGATAACACCTTCGCGACTCCCATTTTTCAGCGGCCGCTCGACCTCGGCGCCGACATCGTCCTGCATTCGACCACCAAGTACATCGGCGGCCACTGCGATGTAATCGGCGGCGCATTGGTCACGCGCGATCCCGCGTGGTTCGAGCGCCTGAAGTTCCTTCAGAACGCGACCGGCTGCGTTCCCGGCCCGCAAGATTGCTTCCTTCTGTTGCGCGGCATCAAGACTCTGTCCTTGCGGGTGCAGCGCCACGCCGAGAACGCTCAGAGAATTGCGGAATTCCTCGAAGGCCATTCCAACGTGCTGAGAGTCATCTATCCCGGCCTGCAATCGCATCCCCAATACGAGCTGGCCCGCAGACAAGCGAGCGGGTTCGGGTCGATCATCAGCATCGAGCTTCGCGGCGGGATCGAACGAGTGCGTCGATTCGTGCGTTCGCTGCGCCTGTGGCCGCTGGCCGAATCGCTGGGCGGCGTGAAGTCGCTGCTCTGCCACCCCGCCACCATGACTCACGCCGCCGTCGAACTGGCCGAGCGCCATCGCATCGGCATATCCGATGGCCTGATCCGGCTTTCCGTCGGCATCGAAGACGTGCGCGACCTCATCGCCGACCTGGATCGAGGGCTTGCACGGTCGTCACCAGCCGCTGCGGAGCCGGTCGTGAATCGTGCCGCCACTTGCACGGGCGCTCGAAAGGGCACCAGGCCCGTTCAGGAGGTGCCTTCGTGAACACGACTCTTCTGACTCACACTCGGCCTGCACCTGCCGCTTTCCCTTCGAACAGATCGGGCGCGCATGAATTGCGCATGAGAATCGCATCCAGCAGGACACGTCGCATCGGCCTGCTCGGCTGCGGGACCGTCGGCGCGTGCTTCGCGGCCACCATCGCGCGCGAACGGTTGCGCCTCGCCGCTGAAACAGGGATTGATGTCGCGATCGCGAAGATCCTCGTTCGCCGGCCGAATCACCCGCGCGCGCTCCCGCATGATCTCTTCACTGACCGGTTTGAGGATGTGCTCGCTGCGCGACCGGACGTGATCGTCGAGGTGCTCGGCGGTCTCGAGCCCGCCACGTCCCATATCCGGCGAGCGCTCGAAGCGGGGATTGCCGTCGTGACCGCCAACAAGACCGTGATCGCGCATCACGGATCATCGCTGCAGGCCCTGGCAGCCGGGCGGGGCACGCTCCTGGCATATGAAGCCGCCGTATGCGCCGCCGTGCCGATCCTGTCGGTCCTGCAGCAGCTCCGTGGCGACCGCGTACGTTCCATTCACGGAATTCTCAACGGATCGACGAATTACATTCTGACAAGGATGTCTTCCCAACCACTTTCATTGAGCGATGCGCTGATCGAGGCGAAGGAGCGCGGGCTGATCGAGCCCGATCACACCGCCGACCTTTCGGGCCGCGACGCCGCGGAGAAGCTGGCCATTCTGGCCCGCGAGGCCGGGTTCGACGGCATCGACTACGGCTCGATCGACGTCGCCGGCATCGAACACGTCACGGCGGATGACATCCTCGCCGCTCGCAGGCAGGGCTGCACCATCAAGCTGGTGGCGGTGCTGGAACGCACCACAAGCGCGCGTGGAGACGAGGAGATTTCGCTTCGGGTCGGCCCGATGCTCGTGCCCCGCGGCCATCGGCTTGCAACCGTCGATCATGCCCGCAACGCGGTCATCATCGATGCTGAGCTGGGAGGCCAACTGTCCATCGAAGGCACGGGTGCGGGGCCCCGACCGACATCGTCCGCACTCATCGGCGATCTGCTGCGCATCGCGCGCCTCGTCCGCGGAGGAGGGACCGGATCGACTCCATGCCCGGGAGATGTCGATGATCTCGTCGGAGTTAGTTCCGAACCATCCGCCACACCGCCAAAGCCCGTTGGGAAACCAATCGGCACGGCGCACAGGTACTACATCCGCGCTCAGGTCCCTCCCGGCCTGCAATCGCCGCAGGATGTCATCGAAGCGTTTCGTGAAGCCGGCATCGGGCTCAAGTCCATCGACCTGCGCAGCGAAGTCGCCCGGGTGTGGACACTTCCTGCCACGCGCGAATCAGTCCGCAGCGCGGTGGCGCGGATCTCAGCTCAGAATGACACATTTGTGGCGCCGGTCCTCGATCCTCCCGGCAGTTCCGGGAATCCGGAACAATCCGCCGGCTCCGGCGCTGGACAGCAACCGCTGCCACCTGTTCAGCATCACGCGCTGGTCCACCTGGTGCGCCGCCGTCTGAGTGCCTGATTAGATGGGCTGACGACACGTCCGCTGCGCTTCCGGCGCCGTTGGTCGCACATCACGCTGCCGCTGCTTCGCCGCAAGATATCAACGGTGGGGATGGGATTCGAACCCATGAGGGAGACAAGCCCCCTACCGGTTTTCAAGTCCGGCGCCTTCAACCGCTCGGCCACCCCACCGGGGCGGAAGATGATACGCGGACGATCACGTCCGGTTTGATGCTTCCGCGTTGTGGGATGATGATGCGGCGAGTGCCATCAACCAAGGAGAGAGGCCGTGGCGAAGCATGAAGTGTCGTTCCAGGTTCCCGATCGACCGGTAGGTATTGCGGACATTGTCTTCACCGTGCGATCCAACGGCGAGATATTCGGCCGGCTCAAGGTCAGCAAGGGCGGCGCTGTCTGGCTGCCGGGGTGGAAGAGCAAGGGATATCTCCTGCGCTGGTCCAAGCTCGATGAACTCGCGCGCTGCGAGGGCAAGCGCGGCCATTATCCGGTCTGATTCATCCCGACCTTCAGCCTATGTCCGCAGCACGCGCAGATCGCCCTGCCGTTTCGTGAGGCCGACCTTGTCGAGATACTCTCCCATCGGCACCGCGTATTTTCGCGACGTGCCGAAGAGGTCGCGCAGGTCGCTCATGGCGAGCGTGCCACGCTCGCGCAGAGCCTGCTCGCTGCGCCGGCGGAGCTCCTGCTCGTGTGTGGTGTGCATGTAGAGCGGCCCGCCGAGGTGCGAGACCTTTCCCGCCTTGACGGCGATGTCGAGGATTGTGCGAACCTCCTTCTCGTTTGCACCCACCTGCTTCGCCATTTCGCCGACATCCGGCGGCATGAAGCCGGCCCGCTCGTAGATCTCGATCATGCGGGCCAGCAGTTGCTGCTGCCCGGCCGTGAATTTTGGCTTGAACGAGGGGAGCGCGATCGACATGCCGTCGCCCCGCAACGCCTTCGTGTCGATCATGCGTGCAATGGTGCTTTCGACCACCGCGGGCTCCGCGTGCCGCGCCAGGCGCTGAATCACCCGCTGCCGGGGCAGGTGAGATTCCAATGGCAGTTCCTCGTGAAGGCGCGCCAGCGCCTGGCAGATTCTTCCCTCCAGAATGGCGGCGGCCTCGCGATGAATTCGCAGCGGCCGGCCCAGGTCCCTGGAAAGCTCGACCACATCGCCCTTCGCAATCAGTCGCGCGACGATGTCGGGCGCTTCTGACGGCTCGATTCCGGAATCGCGAACGAGATCGAGCATGGACCACTCGTTGAAGCCGAAGAAAAAGATCGCCTCGGCTGCCCGGATATGGGGATCGGGACCGGCAAGGCGCTCCAGCCGGGCTGCCATGTCGCGGGCTTCCCGCCGCCGAAACGGGCGCGCCGCGGGCTGCAGAACGTGGCCGCCCCCGAGCGTGACGAGCGGCGATTCCGCGCGAATCACAAATGGCTCCCCGGCGTAGGCAATGGCCGGCTCGGCACAGATGATCTGCGCAAAACACATCCCGCCGGGCTCCACCTGGTTCATTCCGATGAGCCGCGCGCTCGCGATCTGCTCCTGCGTGCCGACGTGCAGGCGGATCCGGGCCCGATGCCGCAGCGGCCAGGGCGCATCCTGGAGAATCCGCAGCGAGACCGTGAGAAGCCGAGAAGGGAGCAGCCACCCCGGGGTTGCCAGCTCGTGACCGCGCATGATCTCGCCGTGGCCGACGCCGATGAGATTCACAGCGGCCCGCTGGCCGCGCGATACCTCATCAACATCGCGCCCGTGCGTCTGCAGGCCGCGAACCTTGACCCGCCGCCGCGCCGGCAGCCACTCGACTTCATCACCCGCGCGCAGAGTTCCGCGGGCCACGCTGCCGGTGATGATCGTCCCGACACCTGCCGCGTGAAACGAACGATCGACCGCAAGCCGGAGGAGTTCGCCCGCGCGGCGCTCGCTGAGCCGGCTGCATTCCGACCGGATCGCATCGCGGAGCCGATCGATGCCTTCCCCGCGCTGCGCGGATACGCGGATGATGGGGGCTCCCTCCAGAAAGCTCCCGCGAAGGAACTGCTTCAAGTCGTCTTCGACCAGATCGACCCACGATTCCTCCACCAGGTCGGTCTTGGTGAGCACCACCAGGCCGCGCTCGATGTTGAGCAGTTGCAGAATGGCGAGGTGCTCGCGCGTCTGCGGCATGACGCCGTCATCCGCCGCGACGATCAGCATCGCCATGTCTATCCCCGTCGCGCCCGCCAGCATGTTGCGGATGAACCGCTCGTGCCCCGGCACATCGACGATCCCGATCTGGTGCTCGCCGACTTCGAGGTTGGCGAAGCCGATGTCGATGGTGATGCCGCGCGACTTCTCCTCGGGCAGGCGATCGGTGTCCACTCCCGTCAGGGCCCGCACCAGCGTCGTCTTGCCGTGATCAATGTGGCCGGCGGTGCCGAGAATGAAAGTCCGGGCGGGCATTCACGAAAATTGTACCGGGTACAACTCTCGCGACCGACCCTCATCTTCAGTGCACTATCGAACCAGCGCCTGGACGTGGTCGATGAGCGATCGGAACGGGTCGCCGTTGGAGGATGTGGTCTTGGTGTGCTTGATGCGGAGCTTGATCACGCCCGAGGCGTTGATGTATTTGTTGGCATTGAGCCCGGTCTTCTCCTGAGTTACCTCGGTCTTGCCGATGGGATCGTTGGAGATGAGCGTCCAGCCGCCCTGGGCCCAGTTGCGGAGATACAACTTAGCGGTCCCGCCGTTCTGGCTGAGTTTGCCTTCGACGAGGATGCTCAACGATTCGGGATCGATGACATCGCTGGTGAGCTTGACTTCGAGGATCATCTGGTAGGGCGGGTTGCCGCCCTGGATGAACTCCGACTCCACCTTGAGGAAGCGGTTGTCGGACGTACGGAGGCGCCCGGCGTTCCCCGCGATGTGCGTGCCGGTCTGAACGTTGAAGGAGGCGACGCGGGCAGGCGTGGAATCTATCATGAGCGCCAGACTGTGCACCTCGCCCGCCCCGACCGCCACGAAGCCCGTATTTGGCGCCGGAACGTCGCATTGGCCGTACGCGTTCCATCCCCACGCCACGACCGAGCCGTCGGACTTCACGCCCAGACAGTGGCCTGCCCCCACCGCGATCGCCGTGAAGCCGGTGTTGGGCGCCGGGACGTTGAGTTGGCCGTAGTAGTTGCTTCCCCAGGCCACCACCGAGCCGTCAGCCTTCAGGCCCAAACCGTGGTACGCGCTCCCGCCCATCGCAATCGCCACAAAGCCCGTGTTCGGCGCCGGGACGTTGCACTGGCCTCCGTCGTTGCGTCCCCACGCCACGATCGAGCCGTCCGCCTTCAGACCCAGACTGAATTCATAGCAGGCCGCAACCGCCGTGAAGCCGGTGTTCGGCGCCGGGACGTTGCATTGGCCGTTGGAGTTTTCTCCCCACGCCACGATCGAGCCATCGGCCCTCAGCCCCAGACTGTGGTTCCAGCCCGCCGCGACCGCGACGAAGTCCGTGTTGGGCGCCGGGACGTTGCATTGGCCCTGGCCGTTGGGTCCCCACGCCACGATCGAGCCGTCGGTCTTCAGCCCCAGACTGTGACCCCCACCAGCGACGGCCGTGAAGCCGGTGTTCGGTGCCGGGACGTTGCATTGGCCGTCCTTGTTGTATCCCCACGCCACGATCGAGCCGTCGGCTTTCAGGCCAAGATTGTGGGCGGCCCCGCCCGCGATCGCGACGAAGGCCGAGTTCGGCGGTGGTGGGTTTTCCCCGCCTCCCCACACCACAATCGAGCCATCATTCTGACCGGCCGCCGCCATACCGGCGCATGCGACCGCGGCTGATGCCGCCAACATCCAGTTCATTATGCGTGTCATGATTCTGGTCCTTTCGTTGTGCCGAACGGAATCGTCGCGTGCGGGGTGCTGTCGACTATCGCACCAGCGCCTGGACGTGGTCGATCAAGGAACGGAACGGGTCGCCGTTGGAGGATGTGGTCTTGGTGTGCTTGATGCGGAGTTTGATGACGCCGCTGGCGCTGATGTACTTGTCGGGATCGAGCCCGCCCACTTTCTGGATCATCTCGGTCTTGCCGATGGGGTCGGTGGCGATGCGCGTCCAGCCACCTTGGGCCCAGTTGCGGAGGTAGAGCTTCGATGTCCCGCCGTTCTGACTGAGCTTGCCTTCGACGAGAATCTGGAGATCGGTGAGATCAACCTCCTGCGTCTTGAGTTTCACTTCGACGATCATGACATAGGGCGGCTCGCCGCCTTGGATAAACTCAGACTCCACCTTGAGGAAGCGGTTGTCAGACGTACGGAGGCGCCCGGCGTTCCCTGCGATGTGCGTGCCGGTCTGCACGGCGAAGTTGGCGACGCGCGCGGCGTCGAGAGGTGGCGAGATCAGGAACTCATCCGGCGTCAACGCGCGATGTGTCAGACGCACCTCGTCAATGAGGCCGGTGAACCTGTAACCGCTCCGCCCCGAAATAGTCCATTGCTGTTGGGGATCAGGTTCAATGAATGTGTCGGGAAACTCAGTGGTTGTCCGCAAGATTCCATCAACGTAGATCCGGTATTGATGGGATGGCGCTGCGGAGGTCACATCCTTGACGACAGCAATGTGCGTCCAGACATTGTCGCCCATGGGCGTCGGGATGCACTCGTGAAGGGCTCCCCCGGGCTCACGATAATCGACCACGCATTGACCTGATGAGTTGAAGACATTGAACCGGTTCGCGTCGGGGGTTGTTGTCGGCCGGGTCCAGAAAATATCCTCGTTCGCGTCGTTTGGTCCTTTTTGGAAGAACTCCAGCGTCGCGTCTCCCAGGCCACGGTGAAGCAGGAACACCGAGTCAAAAAGCACAGACTGAGCACCCCCAAAGGACAGCGACAAGGCGTTTGGCTCTCCGGTCTGCGGAATGACCGGCAGGGGCACATCAGCGCTGTAGAGCGGCTCTCCGTTCGGCGTGCCATCGGGGGAGTTCCAGATTGAATCGACGATGCTCCCGGTACCATTCGCTCCCTGACCTGCGACGCCCTCCTCGAATCTGTAATAGCGGTCGTTCAAGTCCTGCGCGCTAGCCATCGGAGCAATCAGGACCGCTGCAATGGCCGCGAGCGCCAGGGTCCACGCCGCCGCCACGAGCATGAACTTTGAGCGCGGTGTCTGCTTCCGTGATCCGATTCCCGCGCCAACGGAGCGGCATGACCAAGTGTGTGAAGGCATCATCTTCGTAGTTTCCTCACAGTCTGAGGTTTTTCGATCACCGGCCCGATTACGCCGAGGGATTGAGATCACTGAAATCGATCTTCCACGAGTCCGCTACCGCCATCCCATCACGAATTCGGCGAACTCGGTGGAGTTTCCTCCGTTGTTCGGCGTGTTGGTGAGATTCGTCAGGGATCTACCGGCCGAGGTGACGCGGAAGATGTCAGCGTTGTACGGACCGTTCCAGGCGAAGCCGTGGAACACGAGATGAGTTCCCTCGGGCGACCAGAAGGGTCGGTCAAACGTCCAATCACTGCCCCGCCTGACGATCTCCTTGAGACTCGTTCCGTTGGGCTTAACGATTGAGATGCCGAGGTTGCCGTTCGTAAACGCGATCTTGCCGCCGTCCGGGGACCATTGCGGCGTGTGCGAATTGCTATTCACGATCCGCGTGTGGTTGCCCAAGAGGTCGGCCACATACAGTCCCGTCGTATCTTCGTAGGCGATCTTGTCGCCCGTCGGCGCCCAGCAGTACGTCCGGACGGCGGGGAACATGTCGGCATTTGGAGGGAGCGCGACGGCCAGTGTGCTCGAACCACCCCCGATGAGATTTCCGTCCACATCGAAGATCACCGGCACCGTGTAGATGCCGCCTTCGACCACCTCGCCGCCCGACCAGCGCCGCCCCTTGAACGAGACCGCCGTGTCGCCCGGGAGCCAGTGAAGAGAGTAAAATCCGTCTCCGATCGGCTGGAGCGTGAAGTCATCGGTCAATTGCACCCTGGTTTCGGGTGTGTGGTTGTTGTAGTAGTCGTAGTCTTCGCGCAGCGCGAAAACCTCAATTCTCAGATACCCATCCGGATAGAACTCGTCCGGGATGAGCCGCGTGTCGATGAACCAGCGGTAGCCGTTGTGGGTCTCGGTGCTCGCGGGTCCATAGGTTCCGAACCCGAATTGGGTGTTGTTGCCGCCGCTGGAGTCCATCGTCCACGTGGTCTTAAGGCCGCCGAGGGTGTAATAGATGGTCCCGCCGCCGGTGCCCCCGGCGCCGCCGCCGCCGGGTGGGGGACGGAACGCCGCCAAGGAGGCCACCATGGCGCCGGCGATTGCTGCGGCCAGAGCGAATCTGTGTGTGATCCTGGTCATCGGTATGTCCTCTCTCTTTGATCGTGATGGATAGGTGAATGTGTCCGCGTGGCCACTGAGGTGCGGCCGCGCTGCCCCCTTTATGCGACAAGGACGGATGACGCGGGCCATGGATTGAGCGAATTTTTCTCAGGAGCGAAGCGGACGAGTTAATCGCCGCGCTGGCGCCATTCCTCGGCCAGTTCCGGCTTGCCCCAGACTTCGTAGAGCATGACGATTCGTTCCAGCGCCTCGCGGAGCTGGGCCGCGCGGAACTGCTCGGGAATGCGCTCGGCGTTCTCCCTCAGCCACGCAGTCGATTCGACCAGCAGCGGCTCGGCCTCGGTGAACCTGGTGATCGCCGCGGGCGCCTCCGATTCGATCAGCCCCGCGCCTTGACCGGCCAGCGCGCCCCCAAGCATGCTTCGCGTGCTCACCAGCAACCAGTAATCGCTGGAATCCAGCTTGAGCGCCTTTTCCCGGATGGTCAGGCACTCGCGCAACACCGTTTCGGCCTCCGCGAGCTTGCCCTGGTCGGCGAACACTCGCCCAAGCTCCATCAGAGGCGGCGCTTGCGGGAGTTCCTGCTCCGGCGACGGGCGCGCGGAGAGATACTCTCGCTGGGTCGCCAGCGCCTCCCGGAGCAGCAGCTCGGCGCCTCCGTAGTCTCGCTTCTCGCGCAGCAAGCCGGCCAGACTTACCTGGTTCATCGCGATCTCGGGGTTCTCATTTCCGTCAATCGCCCGGCGCAGCGCCAGCGACTCGCTATAGACGCGCTCAGCCGACGTCTTGTCTCCCTTGCGTTCGAGCGCCCGGGCGAGGTTGCGCACCATGGTCGGAAGCAGTACATCCCCATCGCCTCCCAGTGTGCGCTCGATCGCCACCGCCTCGCGGAGGAAAGGTTCGGCCGCCGCGGCGTCGCCGCGCGCTATGGAAGACACCCCCAGGTCATTGAGGATCCTCGCGTTCATGGGGTCCTCATCGCCGTGCGCAGCGCGGGCGATGGCCAGCGCCTCGCGGTTGAGCGAATCCGCCTCGTCGCGGAGCCCCCGCTTGCTCAGCACGCGCGCCAGCGCGTTCATGCCGTTGGCCACCATGGGGTGCTTGCTCCCGACCACTCGGCGACGCATCGCGAGCGACTCCCGGCTGAACCGCTCGGCCTCGGCCAGTTCACCCGCGAACTCCGTCATGTGGGCCATGTTGAACAGACCGTCGGCGAGCGTTTCGCACTCGTTCGGGCACGTCTTCAGGTGGATATCGATCGCCTCGCGCATCAGGGGCAGAGCCTCGGCGCACCGGTCCGGGCTGCCCAGGGCAACTGCCAGCTTCCACGCACTGTCACCGACCAATTCGTGCTCGAGGCCCAGCTCGCGCCGCCGGATCTCCAGCGCCGCGCGCAGGTGGGGCTCGCTCCCAGCCACGCCGAGCTGCCGGTACGCGTTGCCGATCGCGCTGTGCAGCTGGGCCCGGACCAGCGGCTGGTCGGCGAATCGTTCTTCGAGGGCCGCGGCCGCGGGGGTGAACACGAACTCATCCATCACGCGCCGCGCGACGTCCATCGCATGCGCCCCCTCCACGCCCTCGTCAAACGCCGCGAGCGCGGCAGCGACTTCCTGCGGTGTGCGCGGGCGCCGATCTGGGAACTGACCGACATACCGGCGCTCCAGCCCCGTCCTCACATGCTCCCGCAATGCCTCCTTTATGCCGCGTCCCATAGCATCGGCGTCGATCTCGCTCAGCATCGCGGCCTGGAAGTCCGCGACCTGCTGCGTCTCTTCCGCGCGTGTTTCCGCGACTGCGGTCTGATGCTTCGCTTCCTTTGCCTCGCGGTCGGCCCGGGAGGTCTCCTCCTGCGCCCGGTCGCGCTCATCAAGAGCCCAGAGAATGCCCCATGAGGTCCCTGCAAGCCCCAGCAGAATGGCCAGCGACACGAGAGCCCCCGCCGCCGTGCCCGCACGATGCCGGAGGACGAACTTCCGCATCCGGTACACCTTTGACGGCGGGGCCGCCACCACCGCGTCGCCCGTCAGGTGCCGCTGCACATCCTCCGCGAGGTCGTGGGCGGTCCCGTAGCGGCGCTGGCGATCCTTTTCCAGCGACTTCATCACGATCCAGTCGAGGTCGCCGCGCACCAGCGATCCGAGCCGTCCGGGCTCCATGCCTCGATGCGCTGCGACCTGCGCCAATGTTGATTCCCCCTCACCTCGCCGCGGCGAGTCGCCTTCGGAGACCCTGGCCCCTCTGCCAAGGGGAGAGGAGGAAAGGTTGCTCAGCCGCGTGCTGGGCTTGGGCGGCTCGACCTCGCGGATGATGCGCTGAATTTCCGCATAGGCCGCGGAGCGCAGACTCTTGCGATCGAAGGGCGTGCTCCCCGTCAGCAATTCATAGAGCAAGACGCCCAGCGAATACACATCCGTGCGCGTGTCGATGTCCAGCGAGCCCTCCGCCTGCTCCGGGCTCATATATTCCGGCGTGCCGATCAGGGCCTTGTGCTCGGTGAAGAGCGTCTTTTCCGTGAGGCGGGCTGCGGTGGCCTTGGCGATGCCGAAGTCGATCACCTTCGCGAAGGGCCGGCCATCCTGTGTCGAGACCAGAATGTTCGTGGGCTTGAGGTCGCGATGGATGATGCCCTTCTGGTGCGCGTGCTGCACGGCCTGGCACACCTGCACGAAGAGGTCCAGCCGCTGCGCGATCGTCAGATTGTTCCGGTCGCAGTAGTCCGTCACCGGCTCGCCCTTGACCAGCTCCATGGCGAAGTACGGCCGGCCTTCGGAAGTCGCCCCGGCGTCGAGGACGCGAGCGATATTGGGATGATCCATCATCGCGAGCGCCTGCCGCTCGGCCTCGAAGCGGGCGATCACCTGGCGGGTGTCCATGCCCAGCTTGATGATCTTGAGCGCCACACGGCGGACGACCGGGGTCTGCTGTTCCGCCATGTACACGCTGCCAAAGCCGCCTTCGCCGATCAGTTGCAGCAGCTTGTAGGGACCGATCAATTCGCCGGCGGGCGGATCATGGCTTTCGTCACTGCCGTTCCGTGCTTGCTCGCTCAAGGTCGGCGCGCCGAGGAACCCCCCCGCCTCCTGGTGCGACCGCAGCAGCGCCTCGACCTGGTTCCGCAATGGCTCATCATCGCCGCACGCTCGTCGAAGGAATGCCTCGCGCTGATCCGCGGGCAGGGCGATGGCCTCCGAAAAAATCCGCTTGACATGGTCCCAGGTTTCTTCCTGCACGCTCATTGCTCCCGGTGATCGGTGCGCTCACTCTCCAATGCCTGATACAGCCAGGCCCGCGCCACTTCCCAGTCGCGTTTCACCGTGCGCGGCGAGAGGTCCAACGCTGCGGCCGTGTCTTCGATGCTCAGACCGGCATAGAACCGCAGTCGAACCACCTGGGCCGCGCGGGGATCCTGCTCTTCGAAGCGACGAATCGCTCCATCGAGGGCCATGATTTCATCGGGATCCTGCTCCGAGGCCAGGTCGAGCACGCTGAGGGTTTCGCGCTGGCGGCCCCCGCCGCGCTTGATGCGCCCGCGGCCGCGCGCGTGCTCGATCAGAATGCGGCGCATGGCCTCCGCCGCCACCGTCACGAAGTGCGATCGATTGCTCCATGCGACGGCCTGGTCACCGGCCAGCCGTAGATAGGCTTCGTGCACCAGGGCGGTGGCTTCCAACGTGTGTTCGACGCGCTCGTGATTGAGCTTCTCCTGCGCGATCGCCCGCAGTTGCGCGTACACCAGCGGAAGGAGGTCCGCCGAGGCATCTCGATCGCCCTGGCTGATCGCCGAGAGCAGTCGCGTGAATTCAGATGGCAGAATCGACGCCATTCGCCCCTTTCGATCACTTCATGCAGGGCACAGTGTCGCAGGGCTTGTGGCGGGACGCAAGATTCGTTCCCCCCGCGCTCCAGGGGGTCGTGCCAGCCCGCATTCCGCGCCCCTTGCCTCATCGATTCAGAACAGCACTTGCAGTTGCGAACGAATGGCGATCTGACCATCCTCGCCGCGCTCGTGGCGCGATGGTCGCCCGCCGGCGCGCCGCCCGGGTACGGCCCAGGCCGGGCGGCGCAATGCCGACCCAGCCCGCAACGGCAGCCGCCGATAATGAGCGCCATCCCTTCACGGTTGTCAATCCTTCCAAACTGGAAATGAGTCGTCGCGACATCAGGTTACAATCTCCGGCGATGGAGCACGCATCGGGATCATCATCAACCGGCGCAAAGCAGGCGAAGAGCGCGCTGCGCTCGATCCCGTCGGTGAATGAGCTTGCCGACTCGGAACCGATTCGCGGCTTTCACCAGCATCTGCCACGCAAGGTTATTGTCGAGGCTGCCCGGCGCGCCATCGACGAACACCGCGACCGGATTTTGAAGGGGACAAAAGGCGGTTCAGAAGAGCCGGCTGCCCTGCTGGCGAGTGAAGTTGTGGAGCAGCTCACTCGCGCAACCCAGCCGCCGCTGCGACCGGCCATCAACGCCACTGGCATCATCATTCACACCGGGCTTGGGCGCGCGCCCCTTGCGAAGGAAGCGGTGGAGGCCATGGCCGATGCAGCTCTTCACTACGCGCCGGTGGAGCTCGACATGGCATCGGGGGAACGCGGCCACCGCTCGCTCGTGGTTCGCGAACTGCTCTGCTCGCTGACAGGCGCGGAATCCGCCACGGTGGTCAACAACAATGCGGCAGCGCTTCTCATCACGCTGGCTGCGCTGGCGCGCGGCAGAGAAGTGATCGTCTCGCGTGGCGAGCTGATCGAGATCGGCGGCTCCTTCCGCCTGCCCGAGGTCATGCAGCAGTCCGGCGCCCTTCTGCGCGAGGTGGGAACGACCAACAAGACTCGCATCAGCGATTTCGAAAGAGCCGTCACCGAAAATACCGCCGCCATTCTCAAGGTGCATCCGTCGAACTATCGCATCGTGGGATTCACGGAATCGCCGGAGGTCCGCGCCCTGGCGGAGCTGGCCCGCGCCCGCTCCGTGCCCCTGCTGCACGACATCGGGTCGGGCGTGCTGCACGACATGAGCGCGCATGGTCTGGGCGATGAGCCCGATGCGCGATCGTCGATCGAGGCCGGCGCGGATCTTGTCCTCTTCAGCGGCGACAAGCTCTTGGGCGGGCCGCAGGCGGGAATCATCGTCGGCCGCAAGGCCCTTGTCTCGCGCATCGAGAAGCATCCTCTCATGCGGGCCGTGCGGCTGGACAAGCTGACACTGAGCGCCCTGGGCGCCACGCTCCAGTTGCATCGCGATCCTGGCGGGGCCGTGAGGCTGGTTCCTGTTCTACGCATGCTGACGACATCCATTGATCGACTGCGGCCGCGGGCGGAGGCTCTCGCCAAAGCGATTTCCGAGATGGCCGGCATCGCCGCAGTCGAAGTGTCGCGCGAGGATTCCTACCTCGGCGGCGGGTCGCTGCCCGCTCAGGCGATCGCCAGCGTCGGAATTCGACTGCGCGCAGCAACAGTCGATGAGGGCGAGCTGGCGCGCCGGCTGCGAACTGCTTCGCCGCCCATCCTGCCGCGAGTGCAGAAGGGATGGGTGGTCCTCGACCTGCGCACCGTGTTTGAGGAGCAGGATGAACTCCTCGCGAGGACAGTGCGCGAGGCAGTTGCTCAGCCATAGCGCCGCGCCAGCGCCTCTCCGCCCTCCATCTCTTCGTGCCTTCGTGCCTTCGTGCCTTCGTGCCTTCGTGCTACAGTACAGCCGCTGGGAGTGTCAGCACGACTGGTGTCGGCCACGGGCTTCAAACCCGGTGTGGGGCTGGTTATGCCGGCCCCGGGTCGGTTCGATTCCGATCCACTCCCGTTGAAGAGATGCAACCACTGAGACACAGAGGCACTGAGAGGAATCAGGTTGCGCCACTTCCATCCGCACCTTCGCGGACTCAGGTGCGGCGTCCAACTTCCCGACCAACCTTCTCTCTATCTGTGTCCATCTGTGTGGATCTGTGGTTTCTTCTCATCCGATCTTCGTGCGCTTGATGTACGCGTTCCGCCGCGCGAGGAGGTGCGAGAGCGCCGGCCCCACCGATTCGTGCGTGTCCAGCCGCTCATAGTCGAAGCCGAAAGAAAGCGCTGTCTTCGCGACCTGGTCGATGTGCTTCTGAATCGTTTCGAGATACGCCTGCCGCAGGGCGCGGGGGTCGATGCGCAGGCGGCCCTCGCCTTCCATGCCCTCGAACGGCGCGGGTTGCGAAAAGTCGAAGCGCATCTCCTGCCGGTCGAGCAGTTGCAGCAGGATCACATCGTGCCGCCGATGCCGGAATCGCGCCAGCGACTGCCGGATCGAATCGATGGAATCGAAAAAGTCCGACAGAATGACAAAAAGCGCGCGGTTGGTGATCTTGCCGAGCACCTGGTCGGTGACGTGCGCGAGATCGGTTTTCTCCTCGACCGGCTCGGTGGACAGCGCTGTGACGATCCGCCGCCACTGCCCCTGCGCGCTGGAGCGGTTGACCATCGAGCGGATGCCATCCGCGAAGACCACCACGCCCACGCGGTCCTGCTGCTGCAGGCACAGGTACGCCATGGCCACCGCCGAAGCGGTGGCGGCGTCGAACTTCGTCCACATCTGCTTCTCGCGGCTGGCGGTCGTCTGCCCCCAGTTGGATTTGATGGGAAGCGTCCCGAACTTCATGGACGCCGAACCGTCGATGAGCAGCACGATGTCGAGGTTGGTTTCCTGCTGGTACTGCTTGATGTAGAGCTTGTCGCTTCGGCCCCAGACCTTCCAGTCGAGGTGCTTGATGTCATCGCCCGCGGAATACTGGCGGTGCTGCGCGAACTCGACCGCCATGCCCTGATAGGGCGAGCGGTGCATGCCGGACATGACGCCCTCGACGATCATCTTGGCGCGGAGTTCGAAGGGCGCCAGTTGCCCAAGGGTTTCGGGGGCGAGGTAGTTCTCGGCGCGGAGGGATTGGGTGGGTGAGTCGGGCATGGGCGATGTCACATTCTACGTGCTGACCGACTTTCTTGGTCGTCTCCTTGGCGCCGCTGGCTTCACTTTGCCGGTCAAACGATCCTGGGCATCGGGAGCCAGCACATAAGAAATCATCCGACCGGCCTTGTACGGGCTCAACAGTCGGCGTTGAACCAGTCCGTCCAGATCAGATCTCGCAGTGTGCGCGGTGATACGATTTGACGTGGCGTGCGATTTCACCGTGTACACAGTCCGAGGATGCCGGATCGCATGCTCAAGTAGGAGTCGCTGCCGAAGATTCAACGACGGATCGTCTGCGGCCAGTTGAAGTCCGCGGCGAACCTTTGCCTCTTCGCGTTCCAGGTGTTCCCCGAGCTGGTCGATCGCACGGACGATGATTCGCAGTTTGTAGTAGATGAAGTATGTGAGATCACCATCATCGTTCTCGGTGTTCAGGTATGCTTCGGCATACTGGCCCCATGACTTCCGGATCAGTTCCGAGACTGCCATGTACTCGAAAACGGTGTACCCGTGTTTCAGCACAAACCAGTAGAAAATGGCCCGCGCGGTGCGGCCGTTGCCGTCGCACCACGGGTGTTCGTAGCCAATCAAGAAATGCAGGATGCAGGCCTTGACGATTGGATGAATGAATTCATCGCCGGTGTGCTTCCGGTTCGCAAAATCGCAAATCGCCCGGACCCGGTCGGGAAGCCCTCCGGCAGGTGGAGGCGTGAAGACCGTCTCGTTCGTGCGATCATCCACAATGCGAACGTTGTCGGTCGATCGACGGAATCGCCCCGCCTGAGCAGGATCGACCAGAGTTTTCTCCGTGAGAATGGTCTGCAGGTTGTGAAGTCGCTCTATGGTGAGGTCACGGTCCAGCCAGGTCTTGATGTCTTGCATAGCGACATAGTTGTTGACAACCATGCGCTCGTGTTCCGTCTTCGGTTCTCGCCCAGAGCGCAACAGATCAAGCGCGTCGTTCCGCGTAGTGACCGCGCCCTCAATGCGGGAGGATTCGATGGCCTCTTCCATCATCGAGCGGATGGCAAACCGTCGCCGCATCATCGGATCAGAAACCATCCCCTCGCCTGATTCGAGCGCCGCCGGACCCCCGCCACCCAGCGATTGATCAATGCGATGCAAGCTTTCGCTGATCGAGGGCGTCTCGGTGTATCCGAACTCGCCGCCTTCGGTGCGAATCAACGGCACCTTGCGACGCCCGCTCATTCGGAGCACTTTCACTGCGCACCAAACGTCCTCCGAATCCAGACCTCGTGCCCGGGCCATTGGTGCCGCTGCCCGCCATGACTCGTAGCTCCGATTGATCTTTCCAACCAAGGGGTCGCTCATCAGTGGGAACGCCCGTTCCCAGCGTGACGGGTGGGAAAAGATTGTGGCGAACGAACAGGATTCTGGTGGCGACCCGGCTTTCATGATCGGCTAAAGCCAAACTGGCTCAAGTAGTCCGGCTGACTCTAGCCATCTGGCAGCAAAAGGCAATTTCGACAAAATTGCCTTTTGTCTCCCCGAGCGGCAGATTCCAGGCCACCCCGCCCCTGCCGTTGTCTAACCGGATGCGGGATCAGCTCATCACCGCGTCCATCTGCTTGGCGGTGCGGGCATCCACGCCCTCCACCGCCGTCTCCTTCAAGAGCGACTGCACGATGTCATCCGTGGTCACGCCATCCGCCTCGGCGTTGAAATTGGTGATGATCCGGTGCCGCATCACGGGCAGCGCGATCGACTTGATGTGCTCCGGCATCACGTGCGTCGCCCCGCTCAGCATCGCCTTCGCCTTGGCTGCGAGAATGAGGTACTGGCTGGCCCGCGGCCCCGCGCCCCACGCCAGATAATTCTCGACGATCGGCGGCTTCTTGGTCTCTTCGCGCACCCGCGTGGCCCGCACGATCCGCAACGCGTACTTCACCACGTGATCAGCCACGGGAATCGATCGCACCAGCATCTGGATCTTGAGCACATCCTCTCCCGTCAGCACCGGTTGCACGTTCGTGACCCGCGTCGCGGTCGTCTGCTGGACGATCTGAACTTCCTGCTCCTCGGTCGGATAGTCGATCTTCACGTTGAACATGAAGCGATCGAGCTGCGCCTCGGGCAACGGATAGGTCCCCTCCTGCTCGATGGGGTTCTGCGTGGCCAGCACGAAGAAGGGTTCGGGCAGGCGGTGCTGCACGCCCCCGGCCGTCACCTGGTGCTCCTGCATCGCTTCCAGAAGCGCGGCCTGCGTCTTGGGTGGCGTGCGGTTGATCTCATCCGCGAGGATCACGTTGGAGAAGATCGGCCCTTTGACGAAGCGCAGTTCCCGCGCGCCGGTGGTCCTGTCTTCCTCGATCACCTCGGTGCCGGTCATGTCGGAGGGCATGAGGTCGGGCGTGAACTGGATGCGCGAAAAGCCCAGCGACAGCGTGCGGGCCACGGTGGAGATGAGGAGCGTCTTGGCCAGCCCGGGCACGCCCACGACCAGCGCGTGCCCGCCGCAGAACAGCGCGATCAGGAGCTGGTCGAGGACATCATCCTGGCCGACGATGACCTTGTGAACCTCATCGCGCAGGCTGTTGTAGGCGCTGGTGAGCTGCCGTGCGGCCTCGTGAGGATCGGTGGCGACGACGGCGGACTTCTGTGCAAGTGGGTCGGGCATGGGTGGCATCCGTTCCAGATTCACCCTCTCCCAGTGGGAGAGGGCGGGGGTGAGAGTGATCGAGTATAGGGGCCAGTGCACCAGAGGTTCCGGCTTCGCAGGCTGTCCCCACGCTCGCAGCGGCCACTCCGCTCCTGAAAATCTCGGCGAAATCTCGAGAAGGCCCTTGACGTGCCTGTATCGTGCGTGTAAATATACCACCATGACATATCTACAGGATGCCAGGATCATTGTGGCAAAGGCCGAGGAGGATCTCCAGGACCTGATCAAGCGGGGGCTGGAGGCCAAGGCCTATGCCGAAATCGCGGCCGTTGCGGCACTAGCGGAATCGATGTCTTCCATTCTCAGTGGCACCGCTTCAATGCGGGTCGGCACCAATGGCCATCCGGCGGAGAGGTCAACTGCCCGTGGGGATCGCAAAGTGGCGGCGCGCCGTCAGGCAACTCACGCGGCGCCGCCTCGGCTGCGGGTGAAACTGGATTACCCGCAGTTCGAGCGCGAGGGCGACCGACTGATCAAGATCGGCTGGTCGAAGAAGGACCGCCGAACCTACGAGCACCGCGCGCCGCGGCCCATCGTGATGTCGGTGGTTTCGCGACTCGCTTCCGGCGTCATCCCCGGCCGAGTGTTTACGATGGACAAACTCCAGCCCTTCCAGGATGATCACGGGCAGGAAGTTCCAGCCTATCAGGCCTATCTCGTGCTGAAATGGCTCCAGAAGATCGGAGCTGTGACCAAGCGGGGCAAGGACGGCTACATCGCGCAAGGAGGGGCGCTGACACACGACCACATCGCGCGTGCGTGGGATGCGCTGCGCGAGCGCTGAAACCACCGAGGCACGCTATGGACAACGTGGCTAGTCAGCAACTCTGTATGAATCTTCTTGCCGCCGATACGGAGCAAGAAGTCATCGACCTCCTCAAGCGCGCAGGCTATTGGGACAATCCAAAAGCATGGCGTCTCTATGGCGATCGTGATGGAAACTACGCGACCATCGGAAATCAACAGAGTCGGCCAGAGGCTGCCCTTGTTGAAAAGATCATCAACTGCGTGGACGCAAGGCTGATGAACGAGTGCCTGATCAGGGGCGTTGATCCTGAATCAACGGCTGCGCCCCCGACCCTACGTCATGCCATCTCACGATTCTTTGAAGGCCGTGAATTACGCGGAGATGTCGGCGGAACAGCGCGCAATTGGCCATCGAGGCGACAACTTGAGCAGTCGCAGTTCATCACGGTGGCAGCAACTGGTTCACGGCAGTCGCCCTGCCTCGTGATAACGGACTGTGGCGAGGGGCAGACGCCATCAAAAATGCCGGATACGTTTTTCTCGATCGACCGCTCGAACAAATTGCGCATCCCGTTTGTGCAAGGCAAGTTCAACATGGGTGGCACAGGCGCCCTGAAATTCTGCGGTCAGAACAGCCTTCAGCTGATCATCACGCGGCGTAACCCCGCGATCGCCGACACTCTCGATCAAACTTCGCGGAAGTGGGGATTCACAATCGTTAGGCGGGAGCGGCCCAGGGACGTTGTGGGAGAAGTGCGAAACTCGGTCTTCCGGTATCTCGCTCCCATTCGGAACGAGAGCGGGCGCGGCGAGGTTCTCTCATTCGACGCAGAGACCTTGCCTCTGATGCCGGAGGGAAACACTGCGCTTTCACGGGAAGTCCGACACGGCTCTTGTATCAAGCTTTACGAATACGACATGAAGGGATTCAAGAGCCACGTTCTCATGAAAGGAGAACTTCTCTCCCGGCTTGAATTATTGCTACCGGAGATTGCCCTGCCGGTGCGCGTGCACGAGTGTCGGGATTTTCGAGGACACTCTGGCAGTTTCGCTAACACTCTCGTTGGGCTCGCGGCGCGCTTGACTGAGGATCGTGCAGGCAATTTGGAAGATGGATACCCCACTTCTGTCAATCTGACCGTGCGCGCGCAGGAAATGATCGCGACGATCTATGCATTCAAGGGAGACAAGGGCGAGAGTTACCGCAAGAATGAGGGCATTATCTTCACCATCAATGGACAAACGCATGGCTCGATTCCAAAGACCTTCTTCTCGCGGAGTCAGGTGAAGATGAGCCGCCTTGCGAAGGCATTGCTTCTTGTCGTTGATTGCTCGCGATTGTCTGTAGACGCTCGCGAAGACCTCTTCATGAACAGTCGCGACCGACTGAGCAATGGCGAGCTTCGCAAGGCCATCGAGGAGGAGCTCGAAGAACTGATTCGCAATCATCCAGGATTGCGCGAGCTTCGAGAACGACGACGGAGTGAGGAGATCGCGGAGCGATTGGAGGACTCCAAACCCCTAGAAGAAGTGCTTGAGTCGATTCTCAAAAGTTCGCCAACCCTTGAGCGACTTTTCTTGTTGGGGCAACGCCTCAGCCGACCACACCGGGCCGGCGCGGACGGAGACCATGAAGGCGGTGGCGAGGGGACTGATGGAGAGAGCGGGAAATTTGTTGGGAGGCCACATCCGACGTTTTTTCGATTTCACCGCAAGAAGGATGGCGATCGACTTGTGCGAAACGCGGAACACGGGCGACGTTGCCGCATCAGATTTGAAACTGATGTCGTCAACGACTATTTCAGCCGTGACACGACCCGCGGCCGATATCACGTCGAGGTGCTCGCTGGACCACTCGATGGAGAGGAACTCGACAACAGCCTCACCTTACACAATGGAATCGCGAATTGGAGCATCAGTATTCCCGATGATGCTGTGGCGATTGGAGACACGCTGACGATTCAGTGTACTGTTACGGACGATACACTTTCCGCTCCAATCGTTAATGTGGCGACGATCCAGATTGTGCGCCCGACGACCACTCGTGGAGGAGGCGGGGAGCGCCTGGAAAGCCATGGAACGGGGCTGCCCGGATCAGGCGGGGTCGGTAGATCTGGGACCGGTGGCACAAGAGGCGTGGATGGTCCTCCCGAACCGACCGGCATCAAACTGCCGGAGATCATTGAAGTCAAAGAGTCGGACGCGATCTGGCAGACGCATGGGTTCGACGAGCGCACTGCTTGCATGATCATGGAAGATTCGGAAGGCGAGGGCGATGAAGAACGCTCTGTCTACACCTTTTATGTGAGTGTCGACAATGTATGTCTTCGTACCGACATGAAGGCGGCAGGCGAGGATGCGCCGGTCAAGAAGGCGAAGTTTGTGTTCGGGAACGTTCTCCTTGGCCTCGCGCTCATTCATGACCATCGCAATCACGCGCAGACTCCTGTTGATAGCAGTGTCGTTGATCAGTCGCCTCTGGCCGCGCAGATGCGCAGTTGCAAACGCCTCGATCGAACCGAGCATGGTGCGCAGAGTCGTTTGTAATCGGGCGCGGAACTCGCCTAGCTCGGCAGAGCGCCTTCGACCGTTCAGAGCCCACTGCCCAACGTTCAGTAACACACATCGCGCGAAATTCCGAGAGGCCGCTGTCGGTAATTCGCCAAGACTTGCAATTGCCAATGCGAGTACCTTCTTGATTGGGCGCGCCCTGGGCAATGTCAGATTCCGAGTTCGTTCCCGGCAGACCACATGCGCGACCCGAGTGTTCGCCACGTTGTAAAGTAGTGAGGGCAGCGTGTGATCGGACCACTCTACGAGCGCGCTCCGTTCGATCGCCTTCAATCGCGTCGTCTTGACTCGAGTAACGAAGACGGCCAGCGTGTTCAAATCGCAGCCGACGACTCGGCGCGCCCGCGCCATTGCCTCAACCACAGTCGTGCCGCCACCCATGTAGGGGTCAAGGACCAAATCGCCCGGCTTGGAAAACGCTTCGATAGCGGTTGCCGCGAACTGAGGCGAGAATCGCGCGGGGTATCTATAAAACTGGTGTGTCAGACCGCGGATAGGTGACCTATCCAACGCCGCCGCGCGAAGTGCGGCCAACCGTTTCTCGAAGCGCTTGCCAGTGATTCCGTCCATCCGTGAACGGCTCCTCCCTGCTACTCACGCATTCATCGGGTAGCGAAGCGAGTCCGGTCCAACAATCCGCGTTCCGTCTCGCGAACAGATCATAGCGCTATCCTTCCCCGTGCCCGAGCTTCCCGAGTTCGAAACGCTGAAGCGCACGCTCGAGCCGCGCATCCTGGGCGCGCGGGTGGAGCGGGGCCGGGTGCGGCGGGGCGGCAAACTCAATCATCGCGGCGATGTGCGATGCCGAACGGCACGGCAGCGATTACGCACTCTTCCGCCGCGGCTCGCCGTGCTCCTTCGCGGGCCGGGACGGAAACGACACGATGCGATCGGGGTGCTCGGCCTGGCGGCGCTGCAACTTTTCAAGCAGGCGATGAATGTCGTTGTCGCACTCCGCGAGTAACTCGCCGCGGATTCTGCGAACCTCTTCGACGATCGGATCGTCCCAGAGTTTGCAGTCAGGATTGGCGGAGTGGTCTGACATCGTGGCTGGCTTCACCTTTGTCCCTCTGCCCCTACCCCATCATACCATCCCCCGTGCCCGAACTTCCCGAGATCGAGACTTTGAAACAGACGCTCGAACCGCGCATCCTGGGCGCGCGGGTGGAGCGCGTGCGCGTCATCAGGAGGGATGTGATCACAAGACTCGGGCAGATGATGTCGGGTTCCCGTGCCCGGACGCTGGGGAAGAACGGGCGCGTGCTTCGCCGTGAGCGACTGGAGCGCGGGCGAGACACCCGCGCCACTGCACTCCTCGAAGGCGACACCATCGTCGAACTCCGCAGGCACGGCAAGCAACTGGCGATCATCGGCGAGTCCGGCTGCGTCATCTGTTTTCACCTGGGCATGTCGGGGCAGGTGCGGCTGATCGAGGGTGATCGCGATCGTTTGAACCTGCCCCGGAAGCTGTCGAAACACGTGCACTGTGTATGGCGGCTGGCGCCGCCGCTGTTGGCTGTTGGCCGTCAGCTATCGGCAGACATGAATCATGAACCGAAGCGAGACGCCCGTCATGGCCGACTCGCCCGCGCAAACGACAGTCTCGCCGAATTCCCCCTCACCCCAACCCTCTGTCTCCCAGGCGACTCTACGACCCATAGGGAGAGGGAGTTTCCGCGCGGCCAAAAGCCTGCAGCGAACTGCCAACAGCCATTCTTCATGCTCTTCCGCGATCCGCGCCGCTTCGGCGGGATCTGGACCGCGCCTGATTTTGACACGCTCTTCATGCACCGTTGGCGCGAGCTTGGTCCCGATGCGCTCACCATCACGGCCCAGCGGTTGCGCAACGCGGTGGCGCGAAGCAATCGGCCGATCAAAGCGGCGCTCCTCGACCAGGCTGTCCTTGCCGGCGTCGGGAACATCTACGCGGATGAAGCCCTCTTTCGCGCGGCGATCCACCCCGCACGGCAGGCGCGATCGCTTGCGCAGGAAGAGATCACGTCACTTGCGAGGGCGCTGCGATCGGTCCTGCGATCGTCAATCCGGGGCGGCGGCAGCACGCTGCGCGATTACGCCGATGCCAACGGCAAGGCGGGGCGCTTCGTCGCCCGTCATGCCGTCTATGGCCGCGCGGGTGAGACATGTGTGCAATGCGGGGAGTTGCTGCACAGCGAAGTGATCGCGCAGCGAACAACCGTGTTCTGCGAGTCGTGCCAGACGCGCAAGGTCCACATTTGAGTTATCCACACACGATCCACATGGCGCTCAGATGTGGAGTGAAGCCAATCATGGAGTGCAAATGAGTTGTCATTCCTATTCTGATAGAGAAGAAAGAAAGATCCTCTTCTTCATCGTCATTAGGCCTGTCGGGTTGGGTGCAACGGTGAGGCTGCATCGCGCAAGTTCTTGAGGCAATTCGCCTTATGAAGTGATCAGTCTGGTGCAGAGTCTGTTTGTTGCACAGAGGGCCTGGGCCGTGCGGCTGACATGAGGACCTCAACGCACCTGGGTGAGGTCAGGCGAGCGCCTCCATCACTGATTTTGGAGCGGGACAGGGGCACCGGCACCATCAGGCGGGCACACGTTGTCCACACGGGAAGCATCGATCTGTCGGATGGGCGATGTGCGGAGGGATACGGCCCTGGCCGAATCCTCTCCCTCTCAGGGAGAGGCGAGGTGTGGGTCAATTTTCATATTGCTTCGATAGACCCACCCATCCCCTGACCCGGTTCGACTGAGCTCACCGAAGTCCCTCCCTCAAGGGAGGGGGATTTTGGCGCACCAGTTCCGTGTCCAGTTAAACTGCTCTAGGCAGCCGGCTGGACAAGCTGCATCTCCAGTGAGGCAATGTCCTTACGGATGCGTTCATCGATGCCGATGCGGCGCTCGATGGTGCGGATGGCGTGCAGGACCGTGGTGTGGTCCCTGCCGCCGAAATAGCCCCCGATCTCCTCGAGCGAGTACCGCGTCAGCTTGCGGGCCAGCCACATGCAGATCTGGCGGGGCTCCGCGATGGACTTGAACTTCCGCTTGGAGAGGATGTCGGTCAGCTTGACGTCGTAGTACTCGCACACGATTTCGATGATGGTCTGGACCGACGGTTGATGGGACAGATCGCCCGCGATCTGGGAACCGAGGATCTCCTTGGCCATGAGGAGGTCGATTTCGCCATCGCTTATGCTGGAGGTCAGCCGCAGCTTGGTGATGGCCCCTTCGAGCTCGCGGATGTTGTTGTCGATGATCGAGCCGATGTAGGCGGCGACATCATCCGGCAGGATCATGCCGCGGAGGGCGGCCTTTTTGCGCAGGATCGCCACCCTGGTTTCGAAATCCGGCTTGTCGATCTGCACAACCAGGCCCGAGTTGAAGCGGCTGACCAGCCGATCCTCGAGGTGTGGGATCTCGTTGGGCGGGGCATCGGAGGAGAGGATGATCTGCCGGCCGGCCTGATGGAGCGTATTGAACGTGTGAAAAAACTCCTCCTGGGTCTGATCGCGCTTGGAAAGGAAGTGAATGTCGTCGATCATGAGGACATCCACGTTGCGGAAGCGGTTGCGGAAATCGTGCATCTCGCCCGCCTGCACGGAATCCATGAACTGGTTGGTGAAGTTGTCGCAGGAGACGTAGTAGATGATCTTGCCGGGGTGGTCCTCGTTGATCTTCTGATAGATCGCCTGGATCAGGTGCGTCTTGCCGAGCCCGACGCCGCCGTGCACGAAGTAGGGGTTGTATGCCTCGCCTGGTCGTTGCCCAATCGCTTGGGCCGCGGCGTGGGCGAGGCGGTTGTTGGGACCAACGACGAAATTCTCGAACGAGTAGTCCGGGGTGACCGGGAGGTCGTGGTAGTCCGTGCCGTTGGAGCGGGCATGGGAGGCCACGCTGCCGTTGCGCATGGGCTTGGGAACCCGTTTGGCTGCCAGGAGGGCCTGGGCCTGCTCGTCGTTGACGAAGCGGACCGCCACCAATCTTCCCGTGCTCGCCTGGGCGGATTCGGTGAACCTATCGATGCAGCGGGCCTGGAGGAACTTGAGCTGCACGGGCTCGGACACGAGCAGTGTGAGCGTCCCGCCGTCGAAATCGACTGCCTGAATGTCATTGAACCAGTGCCGGCACATGTCCGGATGGTTCGAGCGCAGATGCGCAATGACAGAATTCCTGACTTCGACTGCCGACTCGGCCATGGCACGAAGGTCCATGAATCAGGTGAAGGTACGTCGCTCGCCGCGTTCGACTGGCCAACGCTCCTGTCAGCTCTCAAAGCTGCGGCCGCCAACCTGTGGCAGCCATCGCCGGCCAGTGCAACGCGAAATCTAAGACATCGCGCGCTGCGCGTCAACCATTCTCGCACGACTTTGCAAGACATGTCAACCGCGGTGCGCAGATCGTGATTTTGCGGAGCGCGCCGGTTTCGCGCTTGACGCGCGAGCAGTTTTGTGGTTGAGCGCAAGCGGTGTGACAATGGCTCGGCGTCAGTCGCGTTCGGCGTCGAGCGGAGCCGCGGTCGCTGCCTGCGCCTCCATCTCCGCCAGTTGCTGCTCGTATCGCCGGATGTTGACACGGGCGTCCATGAGGAAGTGCAGCCGCGGGAGGTTTTCCTCGCCGCACAGGTCGTGGAGGCGCTCGCGCGCCAGCGCGAGATTGGTCCGCCTCGATACGTGAACCAGCACGATTGCCTCGGCCTCCCACGCCTTCAGCAGCGGGACAAGGTCCTCGACGTGCAGGTGCTTTCCGATGCGGGAGCGGTCGCGATGGCCCTGTTCGAAAAACGTGCACTCGGTGATGACGATCTTCGCCTTGGCGAATTCCTCGCCGAAGAGGGCCGGGCAGATTTCGGTGTCGCCGGTGTAGGCCACGATGGGCACGTGCAGGGTGCGCGTGATTTCAACCCCTTCCTGCTTCAGGTCGCGCAACCGCGACTGCGGCAGCTCGTGGTACTCCTCCTTCAGCTTGCTGCGCTTCTCGAGCACGGCATAGCCGAGCGTGGGCACCGTGTGGCTCATGGCCAGGCCGCGCAGGAACATGTTGTTCTTGATCTGCACCTGCTGGCCGGGCTCGAGGCCGATGATCTCGTGCGGCGTGCGCTGGTTTTCGAGCGGGATCCATGCCTGCATCATGGCCCGCAGGTCCGGCGCGATCGCGGCATGGCAGATGGCCGTGCCGGTTCCCATCTTCAGGAACGTGCGCTGGCTGAAGTAGTAGGGCAGCCCGCCGAGGTGATCCATGTGGCCGTGGCTGAGCGCGATGTAGTTCGACGCCAGCGCGATGCGCGGGCACATGCCGATGTCGAAGGCCACATCGAGCTCGGGAACCTGCACGCAGGTTTCTTCGCCGGCGATCGAGAATCCTTGCACGCGGTAAGGCGGCAGATAAAGGAACCCGACCTGCCCGGTCCGCGGCGGCCGCTTCGGAAGCATCTTCAGAATCCTTGGCGCCGCCGGTTTCCCGGGTGGCGCGGGGTCATGAGAACCGGTGGATCATAGGATGTTCAACGATGGAAGCCCACGTCGTGCACGACGTGGGCTTCGTGGCAACGACGAACTCAGGATTCTCTCTCGCGCGTGAAGCTCCACATCATTCAACCCGCGCTGGCCGAGCAGCGGTATTCCTGCCACGGCTGCGGCAACTGCTGCCGCGACTTCACCGTCCAATTACGCGAGGAGGACATCACCAGGCTGCGCGCACAGGGGTGGCAGGAGAAACTGGGGTTTGATCCCATCGTCGAGTTCCGCGGCACGAACTATCTCCGCCAGCGCGAGGATGGGGCATGCGTGTTCCTGATGGAGAATGGCCTGTGCCGCGTTCACGCAGAGTTCGGCTTCGAACACAAGCCCATCGCCTGCCAGCTCTTTCCCTTCTCGCTGACGCCCGCGGAAGGCGGGGCGGTGCTGGGAATCAACTATGCCTGCCAGAGCGTCCTCGAGAACAAGGGGGCCCCGCTGCCATCGCACGTGAAGGACCTCGAGCGCATGGTGAAATCTCTGCCCGAGGTCAAGCCGCTTTCGCAACCGCCCATGCTCACGGCCAAGCTGCGCGCGAGTTCGCGCGAGATGCAGGCAATGGTGTCGCACATCGATGCCTGGCTGCGGCGAAGCGAGATCGACCTGCAGACGCGGCTCGACGGGCTCGCGTGGGTCATCGCGACGCTCTCGATCGCGAAACTGGAGAACGTGCGCGAGCGAAGATTCGGCGATCTGCTCGATACGCTCTTCGGCGCGCTGCCGGATGAGCTGTCGCACCTCCCCGTCGGCCCGCCCTCCACCGGGCAGAAGAAGCTGCTGCGGCAGGCGGCCTTCGCGCGCGTGGAGGATCCCAAGATCGGCCGCGTGGAGAAATCAGGCCGCATGCGCACGTCATTCGCTCAACTCCTGCGCAGCCGGCGCTTCGCATCAGGCAGGGGGATCGCACCACCGATCGGTTTCGACTGGGCGGAGAAGATCGACCTCGCACAAGTCGAGGAGATCGAGCCGGCGCGCGACGCCGATCAGATCGCGATGACTGATGATCTCATCACGCGCTGGCTGCGCGCGACAATACTCGGCGGGCGTGCATGGGGATCGGGGTACTACGGCTGGCCGATGATCGAAGGTCTGCGCGCGATGATGCTGAACGTCGCGGTGGTGTCGTGGCTGGCGCGCCTACACGCGGCAGGACGGACTCCCACTCCCTCAGAGGGAGGGGGTCAGGGGGTGGGTAGTGCGCTCGATCACGAGAGTCCGGGCTTGACCATCGACGATGTCCGCGCCGCCCTCTCGCGCGTCGATCGCGCCTCCGGCCGGGCCAAGTGGCTGGGCACGCGCACGGAGCAGTGGCGGCTGAAATACCTTTATATGGATGACGGAATGAGGCGGCTGATCGCGAGATATGGATTGATCGAAGGCGCCGCGAAACCGCAAGCACTCAACATCGAACGGCAGTGAACCGTCTATGCGAAGCGTCGTGCCTGCAGCGTACAGCGTATCGCGCCTTCTTCACGCCGCCTGTGGAGCTTCGATGAACGTCAGCTCTTCGCGGTCGGGGTTGAAGCGCTCGATGCGGGCACCCAGGGCGTTGAGCGTCTCCTCCATGCGCGAGTAGCCGCGATCGAGGTGATAGACGCGGCTGACGGTGGTTTCGCCGCGGGCCGCCAGCCCCGCCAGCACGAGGCACGCGCTGCCGCGCAGGTCGCTCGCCATCACCGGCGCGCCCACCAGCTCGCGCACGCCCTGCACCATCACAGTCGGGCCCTGGCGATAGAGCTGCGCGCCCATACGCGCCAATTCCGCGACGTGCATGAAGCGCTCCGGGTAGATCTTCTCCGTGATGATCGAATTCCCCTGCGCCAGGCAGCAGAGCACCATCACCTGCGCCTGCAGATCGGTGGGGAAGCCGGGGTGCGGCTGCGTGGTGATCATCACCGGGCGCAGCACGCGCTCGCTTGTGATTTTCACCGTGCAGCAGCGCGGGTCCTCATCCGGATTCATGCGGCGGATGTTGACGCCCAGCATTTCCATGCGATCGAGCACGGCGAGCAATGAATCCAGGGGGAAGTCGTCGAGGATGACATCGCCGTTGGTGATGGCGGCGGCCACTGTCCATGTTCCCGCGACGATGCGATCGGGCATGACGCAGTGATCTGCTCCGCCCAGCTGATCGACGCCGTCGATCGTGATGCGCGGCGTGCCCGCTCCGCAAATCTTCGCGCCCATCGAATTGAGCAGCAGCGCGAGATCGACGATCTCCGGCTCGCATGCCGCGGACTCAATGATGGTTTTGCCCTTGGCGAGGGTCGCGGCGGACATGACGTTGGCGGTGCCAAGCACGGTGGAGCCGAACGGCCCGCCCAGAAAGATGGTGGTCCCCTTGAGGCGATCTGCGGTGGCTGTGATATAGCCGCCTTCGAGCTCGATCTTGGCGCCAAGGGCCTCCAAGCCGCGAAGGTGCAGATCGACCGGCCGGGCCCCGAAGACGCACCCGCCGGGCATGGAGACCTGCGCCCGGCCTCTCCTCGCCAGCAGCGGTCCGAGAACCGAAATGCTGGCCCGCATGGTCTTCACCACGTCATAGCGGGCACGGGTGGGTGACGGGTCGACGTTTTCGAGTGCGATCGTGCCCCGCTGGCCGTCGCTCTCGCAGCCGAGTTCGGCCAGCAGGTTGGACATGCTGCCGATATCCGAGAGATCGGGCACGCGGCGGAGGGTGACGGGCTCATCGGCCATGAGCGCAGCCGCCATCAGGGGCAGGGCCGCATTCTTCGAGCCATCGATCGCGATCCGGCCGGACAGGCGCCGGCCGCCCAGAATACGAAATGCATCCATGTCGTTTCGTCTGGAAGTCGGGGTGAAGGGATGTCATGGGCGGCGTCCTGTGCCGCCCGCGCGAGGGAACATGTAGAGGAGAAACCTTCAGGCGCGATAAGTCGCGCTGGTGACAGGTTCCCCACGCAGGGTTGATCGGCCGATCGGCCCCCTTGCCAGCAGGAATTACCCCGTTCCTGCGACCGGCACAATCCGCAGCACTTCGAGCCGTCAGGCTTGGAAGCCGACTCGCGAATCGTACCTTTGCTTGAGTGTCTACCTGTCCCCAGGGTGGGGCGAGGAGTACCTGAACATGACGGGTCATCTGAAGAAAGGCCGCCGCACGGCGGTCTTCTTGTCATTGAGCGGTGCCATGTTCCTGGCGGGTTCGAGTGCGTTCGCGCAATCGCAGCCAGAGGAGATTGCCTGGACCGGAATCGTCCGCGACCTGCGCGAAAGCGGCACCGAAGGCGGCCATTCGGACTTCGAGCGCCAGCCCGCTCACGGGTTCGGCCACTACGCCGGCAGCGTGGCCTACTTCATCGACTTCCACAAGAAGCCGCTGTTCTCGGGCGGCGGCTATCTGGTGCAGTCGCAGTGGCGCGATGCCCAGGGCCGCCCGATCGCGCCCCACCTCGCCGACCACGAGTACACCGTCGGCAGCGGCGAAAATCCGAACCAGACCCAGGTGATTCTCGAGGACAGCAACGGCCACGATGCCTACGAGATCACTTGGCTGTCCACCACCTTCAACCAGGATGGCACCAGCACGTGGGTCTATCGCGTGCGCGAGTTGCCGGGCGGCAGGAACCTCAGCCACTGGAACCTGTCGCTTCCGCCGGACATGACCGTCGAATCGGGCACCACTCCCGGCTATGACCTCGGCGTGGACGGCTCGACCGGCTTTTATGGCATCAAGTGGGACGTGACCGACTCCTTTTCGAGCGGGCAGTTCCAGATTGTGCTCGCCGATCAGTACTTCGGGGCCGACAACCCCACCGGCTGCCTCGCCAAGGGCGGAAACACGCCCGACACCGGCGCCATGTTCGCGCCCACCGACAACCCCTCCGACACCGGCTCGCCGTTCAACACCGAATCCATGCTGATCTACAACCAGGGATGGAACGACACGCCCGGGGTCGAAGGCCCGGCCGACAACGGCGGCGTCGAGAACGCGCAGACCTTCGCGCAGTGGTGGGAGGATACCCCTGGAGTGAATCTCTCCAGCATCGCGTCCCTCACCCTTGAGCTCGACTTGATCACCGGCCACTACGTGTTCGATTCCGCCACCGATCCCGAGTACTCGGGCCTGGGAGGGTTCTTCCCGATCGACGGCGAGTCGTTCGGCAACTCGGGCGGAACGCCGGACCACAACTTCCACTTCACCTTCGAAGCGCACGGCACGTTCATCTACGATGAAAGCGCCGACCAGTTCTTCCATTTCGAAGGCGACGACGACGTGTGGGTGTTCATCGACAAGAAGCTCGCGATCGACCTCGGCGGCGTGCACACGGAGCAGGAGCAGTACATCGATATGGACCGCATGGGCCTTGTGGATGGCGAGGAGTATTCCATCGATTTCTACTTCGCTGAGCGCCATCGCACTCAATCGAACATGAAGGTCACGGTCAACTTCGAAATCGAGCCGGTGCCCCTGAACACGATCTCGATTGCTTTCGACTGATCTCTTCTTCTCTCTCTTCTCTCACCAACGACTGTTGGAGCAGACGGCGGCGGCCGCGATGGCGGCCGCCGTCGCTTTTGCCGCCCGTGGCCTCGCCAGCTTCGCCACATGACGGGCGCGTCAACCTCTTCGGGCGCGTCAGGGGCGATGCGGCTTGCCACGCGGCGCCACTTTGCAGGAAATGAGCTTTCGCGACTCGGCCGCCGCATTCGACACTTGCCATGGACTCTTGGAGGCTCACCCTCTCCGGAGGTCTCACATGTCACGCTCGGCAATCAAACACCTGTGCGCTACGGCCGGGTTCCTGGGGGCCTACGCGGCAACGGGGGCTGTCCTGCTTGCCTTCGAAACCGCGTCCCCCATGGAGCCGATCACCGACGATCCGCCTCAATTCATCGAATTGACCGGTGTCGTGCGCGACTTCCGCGAGCGCACTCATCCGCAGGGTCATCCGGATTTCGAGATGAGGCCGGTCAATGGCTTCGCCCACTACGCGCGCAATATCTCGCCCGCGCTCAGCGAGGACGGCAAACCTGTCTTCACCGGCGGCGGGCGCAAAGTGAAGACCCAGTGGCGGGATGCCCAGGGCCGGCCCATCTGCTACCGGCTCTACAACAGCGCGCTGGGCGACACGCCCGGCTCGTGGGGCGTGCTCGACAACGGTGCGATTCAATCGGCCGAATCGTTCAGCTCATGGTTCAACGACGACCTCGGCATGAACATGTCCACGTCGAAGTCACTCACGCTGCGCTTCCAGTTGCAGGAGGATGGCAGCTATGTCTTCGATGACAAGCTCGATCCGCTCTATTCCTCGCTGGGCGGGTTCTTTCCGATTGAGGACGAGATGTTCGGCAACCCCGGCGGCACACCCGACCGGAACTTTCACTTCAGCTTCGAGCTGCACACGCAGTTCCGCTACGACGCGGATGGAGCCCAGATCTTCCAGTTCATAGGCGACGACGATGTGTGGGTATATATCAACGGCCAGCTCGTCATCGACCTCGGCGGCGTGCACGCGGCGGTCGAGCAGTTCGTCGATGTCTCGCGGCTGGGGCTGGTCGATGGCGAAACCTACTCGCTGGACTTCTTCTTCGCGGAGCGGCATCGCACGCAGAGCAACTTCCGCATCGTGACAAACCTGTTCCTCGAAACTGTCGCTCCGCCGACGATTTCGGCGGTCTTCGACTGATCTATCTCTCCTCTCGCTTGGGGCACTCCTCGTGCAGCGATGAGCCGCGGCCGCCAAAGGGCGGCCGCG